>Ga0207874_1000254_pt1 | contig 80601 bp, 68 predicted proteins | sample HigsolmetaAR201D_FD_184833 | JGI IMG/M metagenome (GOLD analysis project Ga0207874, IMG submission 184833) | Ionic liquid and high solid enriched microbial communities from the Joint BioEnergy Institute, USA - AR20-1-D (SPAdes) (version 2) ...
TGACGCGCAGGCGCGCGGACGGTTGCATCGTTGTCACGTCGGTTACATCTCGGCGCCGTCGTGAAATGCCGCTCACCGGCCTCGCGAGCGTGTGACAGGCTCCCCTTCGAGCTCCGAATCGGAGGATGGCCATGCGGAGGATGCTCTCGCGAGCCGCGCTCTGCTGCTTCATCGTCGCGTCCTCGTTCGTCGGGCAGACCGCGGCGGCCGCCGATGGCGACCCGTGCGACGCGCTCACCGACGAGGACAACGGCGTTCCGACGCTCTACATCGAGAACGGCGACACGCAGGAGCCGCTGGTCAAGAAGATCGGCAAGCTGCTCATGCAGTCGAAGGAGAAGCTGCGCGTCGTCTACCGGAACCGACCGACCTGCAATCTCCGGAACAGCCTGTTCACCGGGGCGACGATGCAGACGGTGGTCGACGGCACCACCGCTCGCCCCGTGCGCTACATCCCGGGCAGGGCCGACTGGGATCCGTCGGGGCCCGCGCCGACGTGCACGGTGCCCGATCCGCCGACGCCGGGGGAGCCGATCGTCCTCGGCATCGGGGCGACGTATCTCTCGAGCTGTCCTGCGACGCCCGCTCAGCCTCCCGACGTGAAGGTCTTCGACGGCCCCGTGCAGGCGTACGGGTTCGTCACGCACAAGAACAGCAGCCAGGTCGCGATCACCGCGGAGGAGGGCTACCTCGCGTACGGCTTCACCGAGGGCGGCGGTGAGGCGGCGCCTTGGGTGATCCAGAACCTCCGCTTCAAGCGCGGCAACACGGCGAGCACGACGCTGACGATGGCCGCGGCGATCCGGCTCCTGCCGTCGCAGATGAAGGCGGCGCCCGACTCCGGGACCTCGGAGGCGCTCATCGCGTCGGTCATGGGTAGCCCGAACCCCGAGGCGACGATCGGCATCCTCGGGACGGAGCTCTACGACCAGCGGCGCGCCGACATCAAGCTGCTCGCGTTCAAGGGATTCGGGCAGCGTTACGCCTACTACCCCGACTCGACGCCGACGAGCTTCGACAAGCAGAACGTGCGCGACGGGCACTACCTCCCGTGGTCACCGACGCCGTACATCGCGAAGGTCGACGCGAAAGGGAACATCGCCGACCCGAACGCGCGCCGCTTCTACGAGCTCGTCATGGGCACGCGTGCGGGCGACGACGTCGACGGGCTCCTCCAGGTCGTGACGAGCGGGCTCGTCCCGCGTTGCGCGATGAAGGTGACCCGCGCCGGTGAGGGCGCCGACCTGACGCTCTACTCCGATCCGGAGCCGTGTCACTGCTTCTTCGAGAAGAACGTGCCTGGAGGCTCGACCACGTGCACGCCGTGCACGGACGACGGGCTCTGCGGCGGCGGAAAGTGTCGCCACGGCTTCTGCGAGGCGCGGTGATGACGACGACGAACGGGACGATCCGCTCGGTGCTCGCCGGAGTCTTCCTCGCCGAGTGCGTGTCGCTCGCGGCGTTCGCGTGCGACGACTCGACCGCCGTGAAGGAGTCGCTCGTCGACGCGGGCGTGCCGGCGAACGACGCGGGCACGTCCGGCGGTGACGACGCGGGACTGAAGGACTGCTTCGACGATCCGAAGACGCACTTCGAGATCATCAATGCCTGCACGAACGCGGTCCGGATCGAGAAGAACCCCCAGCTGAGCAAGCTCCTCCCCGACGGCGGGCTGCCGCCCCTCGAGTGAAGGAGACGCATGCAGGGAGAGGTCTCGGTGGAGTGCGTGCCGTGAGGGCCACGGGCTCTGCTGCGTTCATCGCGCTCCTCCTCGGGAGCGGTGTCGCTTCTGCGGACGCTGCTCGAGAGCCGTCCGCTGACGATCGATCGCCGCCGGAGGCGTCGAGCTCGCTCGAAGAGCGCGTGCACGCCCTCGAAGAGAAGCTCGCCGCACGCGAGCGCGACGCGGCGAGGCCGGTCGTCGTCTCGGGCTACGTCCACATGGACTGGGTCGCCTTCCGGCAGTCGTCGCAAGACGAGGTCTCGCAGGACGGCGATCCGCTGAACGAAGAGCGCTTCGTCCTCCGCCGCGCGCGCATCCGTGTCGAGCGGGACGAGGGGCTCTTCCACGGCGCCTTCGAGATCGACGGCAACACGATCGCCGGCCCGCAGCTCCGGCCGATCAACGCGGAGGCGTCGTTCAAGTGGCCCGCGCGCCGGCCCTACGCGCGCGCCCCGTGGGCGCTCGAGCCCGCCGGCTCGAGGAACACGAGCGTGGACGGCCCCGATCCCAAGAGCTCGACGGATCGCGCCGAGCCGCCCTCGCCGTACGACCCGTGGTTCATGGTGACCGCGGGGCTGTTCCGCACGCCGTTCGGCTTCGAGGTGCAGGAGTCGGAGCGGCAGCGGCCCTGGCTCGAGCGCGCGACCGTGTCGAACGCGCTCTTCCCGCAGTCGTTCGATCTCGGCCTCCGCGTGGTCGGCGGCTTCGCGTTCGTCCGTTATGCGCTCGGGTTGATGAACGGCGATCCGATCGGCGAGCGCACGTTCCCCGGCCGCGATCCGAACCGGAGCAAGGACCTCGTCTTCCGGATCGGCGGCGCCACCCGGGTGACGGAGCGCGCCTGGATCGAGGCCGGCTTCTCCGCGCTCACCGGGCGCGGCTTCAGCCGTGGCCAGCCGGCGACCAAGGACGTCATCCAATGGCAGGACGCCAACGACGACGGCGTCGTCGATCCCGCCGAGCTCGAGATGATTCCGGGAGCGCCCGCCACGCCTTCGCAGAGCTTCAAGCGCTTCGCGCTCGGCGCCGACCTCCGCGCCGGAGTCGTGCTGCCGGTCCTCGGAGAGCTCGGCGCACGCTTCGAGATCGTGCGCGCGCAGAACCTCGACCGAGGGCTCATGGTCTCCGATCCGATCGCAGCGACGCGCGATCTCCGCCAGCTCGGCTTCTACGTCGGCGTCTGGCAGGAGCTGACCCGCTGGGCGATGATCGCGGTCCGCTACGACCGCTACAATCCGGACGCCGACGCGCGCGAGCAGACGCCGTTCGCGATCGTCCCGCGCGATCCGTCGCTGTCCACGTGGTCGTTCAGCGCGACCGGCCGTGCGGGACCGGCGCGGCTCGTCGCACAGTACGATCGGCGTACGAACGCCCTCGGACGAACGCCGTCCGGAGCGCCGACCACGCTGGCGGACGACTCGTTCACGCTGCGCGCGGAGGTGCGCTTCTGATGCGGTCCGCGCGTCTCGTTCTCGCGATGCTCGCGACGTGCGCGGCGTTCGCCGCGTGCGACGGCACGCGCGCCGACGAGGGACGCGACGCGCTCGTGCAGGTCGAGGGCGGGCAGTTCTTCCGCGAGGCGATGCCCGCCGAGCAGGGCGGCCCGCGCGTGGTGAGCGCCACGGTGCGCGGACGCCTGCGCGCGGGGACGAGCACGCAGAGCGCCGTCGGCGACCTCGAGCGATCGGCCACGGCGATCGCCTTCGGCCTCGCCGGCGACGTCGGCTATTGGGTCGTCCCCGCCGGGCTGCCGAATCCGTCGTCGCCGGATCTGCCGACCTTCTCCATCGTCTTCGGCGTCGCGGATCGGCTGCCTCCGGGGCCCCGCGAGCTCGTGTTCCGCGCCGTCGACGCCGAGGGGCGCTTCGGCCCGCCTCTGATCCGGCCGCTCGAAGTCGTGTCCGACGTCCCGAGCGGGCGGCTCGTCATCTCGCTGACCTGGAACAACCGTGCGGACCTCGATCTGCACGTGGTCACGCCATCGGGGATCGAGATCTTCAAGCGCAACCCCACGGAGTACGAGCGGCCGCCGCCGAGCGCGGGGCCCGTCCCGATGGGAGCTCCGACGGACGGAGGCGTGCTCGATCGCGACTCGAACGCGCAGTGCGTGCCCGATGGGCGCCGCGCCGAGAACGTGATCTGGACCGAGGCGCCGCCGCCGGGACGCTACGTCGTGCGTGTCGACACGTATTCGCTCTGCGGCGAGCCGAGCGCGTACTGGCGCGTGACCGCGCGGCTCGACGGCGCGGTCATCGGCGAGGCGGCCGGGACGAGCACGGAGTACGACGTGCGCTTCCCCCACAACCGCGGGGCCGGCGTGCTCGCCCTCGAGCTCGACGTGCCTTGAGGCGATCATGCGCGGACGACGTCTTCTCGCGCTCCTCGCCGCCGCGTCGCTGCTCGGTGCGAGCCCGGACGCGCACGCGCAGGAGCGCGGCGGCGTCGGAGGTCAGCCCGCGAAGCGCAAGCTCACGAAGATGCCGCGGCTCGTCCGCTTCGTCGAAGCGGAGTACCCGCCCGACGAGAAGGCCGCCGGGGTCACGGCGTCGGTCGTCCTCACGATCGAGATCGCGGCAACCGGAAAGGTCACGAACGTCACCGTGGCCCGCTCGGCCGGCGCGGACTTCGACGAGGCGGCGGTTCGTGCGGCATCGCAGTTCGAGTTCGAGCCGGCGGAGGTCGACGACAAGCCCGCGCCGTCGAAGATCACGTATCGCTACGACTTCGTCATCACGGAGGAGCCCGCGCCCGGGCCCGCCGAGCCTCCGCCAGCGCCCGCTCCTGCCGAGCCCGCGCCCGCGGAGCCCGCGCCCGCGCCTCCGGTCGCGCCGAAGCCGACCGCGCCGGAGGGCGAGATCCAGGAGGTGCAGGTCCGCGGCCGCTCGCGTGCGCGCCGCGAGACGGTCGACTACGTCGTCCGAGCCGAGCAGGCCAAGAAGGTCGCGGGCACGCAGGGCGACGTCCTCAAGGTCGTGCAGAACCTACCGGGCATGTCGCGACCGCCGATGGCCTCGGGGCAGATCGTCGTCTGGGGTTCGGCGCCACGAGACACGCGCGTCTACGTGGACGGGGTCGACGTGCCGGCGCTCTATCACGGGAGCGGCCTCCGCGGGACCATCAACTCGGACCTCGTCGCGACCATCGATCTCGTGCCCGGCGCGTTCGGCGCCGAGTACGGCCGCGGGCTCGGAGGCCTCGTCCGCGTCGAGACGCGCGCGCTGCCGCGCGGGACACACGGCTACGTCGGCGCGGACACGCTCGACGGATCGGCCTTCGTCTCCACCGAGATCGGGCCTCGTGTCCGCGCCGGCGCCGGCTTCCGTTACGGCTGGCTCGATCGCCTGCTGCCGCTCGTGACCGATCGCGACGTCGGCGACTACTTCCCGATCCCGCGTTACGCCGACGCGCAGGTGAAGGCGACGATCGACCTTCGCGAGCGAGAGAGCGTCGACGCCGTCTTCCTCGTGTCCTCCGATCGGCTCGACCGCACCGTGCCGTCGCCGGACCCCGCGAAGCGGCGCGTCGAGGCCACGCGCTCCGGCTTCTGGCGTGCGTATGCGCGCTACACGAACGTGTCCGAGATCGGCACGTCGGTCGTCACGCCCTTCGTCGGGCAGGACTCGTCGTCCCTCGTCCAGCGCTTCGGAGAGACGCCGGCGCGCCTCGTGATCGACTCCGATCGGTACGGTCTGCGCGGCTCGCTCCGCTCTCCCATCGGGCGTCACGTCTCGCTCGTCACCGGGATCGACGCGCTCGGCACCTCGTCGCGCATCGCGCGCGAGGGATCGCTGACGCTCCCGCCGCGCGAGGGCGACATCACCGTGTTCGGGCAGCCGCCGGGCGACGAGTACGCGTTCGACTCGTGGAGGACGCACGTGGTCGACGTCGGGCCGTATGCGTACGCCGACGTGCGGCTCGGACCGGTCACGCTGACGCCGGGCGTGCGCTTCGACGCGTATCTCGTCGAAGGCTCGAAGAAGCTCCCGCCCTCGGGCAACGTCCCTCCGCTCGGCTTCTCGCGGATGAACACCGCCGTGGCGCCGCGCGCCAGCGCGCGGTGGAACGTCACGCGCCGCTTCGCGTTGACCGCCGGCTACGGCAACTACCATCAGCCGCCGGAGCCGGAGGAGCTGTCGGCGATCTTCGGGACGCCCGATCTCGGGCTCTCGCGCGCGATGCACGTCACCGTCGGCGAGTCGCTGCGCATCACGGACACCCTCACGCTCGACGTGGTCGCGTTCGACAAACGGATGAAGGACCTCGTCGTTCGGAGCCGCCTCGTGAACCCGCTTCGCGCGCGTGCGCTCACGCAGAACGGAGAGGGACGCAGCTACGGACTGCAGTTCTTCGTGCGCCAGGAGCTCTGGAAGGGCTTCTTCGGTTGGGTCTCCTACGCGATCAGCAAGAGCGAGCGACGCTACGAGGGCGACGAGCGTTGGCGTCCGTTCGACTACGACCAGCCGCACGTGCTCTCGGTCGTGGCGAGCCAGGAGATCGGCCGCTTCGGCATCGGCGCGCGCTTCCGCTACGCGAGCGGCAACCCGAGGACGCCGGTGGTCGGCAGCGTCTACGACGCGCGCTCCGATCGGTGGGACCCGGTGTTCGGCGCGCACAACGCGATCCGCATCCCGGACTTCTGGCAGCTCGACCTCCGCGTCGATCGGACGTTTCCGATCGGCGATACCGCGAAGCTCCTCGTCTTCGTCGACCTGCAGAACGTGACCGGTCGCGAGAACGCCGAGGAGATCGTCTACTCGGGCGACTTCCGCACGCGAGGCACGATCCGCGGCCTTCCTTTCATCGCCGTGGTCGGCGGGAGGCTCGAGCTGTGAAGGCGCTTCGTCGATTCGCCCCGCTCGTGCTCCTCGCCGCCGGCGCACAGGTCCACTGCCGTCCCGATCTCGGGGATCGCGAGTCGCTCGTGACGCGCACGCAGGTGCTCGCGGTGCGCGGCGATCCTCCGGAGGCGAAGCCCGGCGAGACCGTGCGCTGGTCGCTGCTCGTCGCGACGCCGGACGGCCCGATCGCGACACCGCTCGCGAGCTGGGCCTTCTGCGCCCAGCCGAAGCTCCTCACCGAGAACGGCGCGGTGAGCGCCGCGTGCCTCGCGGACGCCGTGCGTCCCATCGCCGAGGGGGCGCCGAGCATCGAAGCGCCGATCCCGGACGACGCCTGCAGGCTCTTCGGACCGGAGGTGACGTCCGCCGACCTCCGGCCCCGCGATCCGGACGTGACGGGCGGCTACTACCAGCCGTTGCGCGTGACGGTCTTCGGCCCGCGCGCCGACGTCGAAGGTCCGACCGTCGCGTTCGGGCTCGAGCGCATCACCTGCAACCTCGCCGACGCCGCCGCGGACGTCGCCCGTGCGTTCGGCGAGCGTCACGCCCCGAATCAGAACCCCACGCTCGGCCTGCTCTCCGCGCGCCGAGGCGACGCGCCCGTCGCGCTCGACGCCGTCCCGCGCGGCTCCACCGTCACGCTCCGCGTCGAGTGGCCGGAGACGTCCGCGGAGCGCTACGTCGCCTACGACCTCGCCACGCGCACCCTCGTGGATCGGCGCGAGTCGATGCGCGTGTCCTGGTTCGCGACCGCCGGCTCGTTCGCGAACGATCGCACGGGCCGCGCGGAGGACGAGCTCGAGACCTTCACGGAGAACGAGTGGACCGCGCCGGACGAGGCGCGCAGCGTCCACCTCTTCGTCGTGCTCCGCGACGCGCGGGGAGGCGTCGCCTTCGCGAGCCACGAGATCGTGACGCGGTGACGTCGAGTCGAAATGGACTCATTGCACCGTCAGCCGCACGTCGTCGACGGTCATGGTGATCGGACGATCGACGCAGTGCGGTCCGAGATAGAGCGCGACGTGCCCCGAGCGGATGCACGCCTCCGGACCGCCCGTGAGCGAGCCCGCGGGCTCGCCGTCGATCGTGGCCTCGATCGTCGGCGTGCTGCGCACGTCGAAGGTCAAGCCGACGCGCGAGAACGTGCCCGGCGTCGCGCGTCGGTTCAGCGGGGCCGTCCGTAGCGGCGTGCCGGAAGGATCGTCCTGTCGAATGACGACCGGGTTGTTGCTGTACGGAACGACGAGGGCGGAGCACTGTCTGGCGATCTGGAGCATCACGATCGTCGCGTCCGTCACGGACTCCACGAGGACGGCGAAGGACAGCTCGGCGCGGCTCCACTGCCCGGGGATGGTCCGCACGAGTTGCGCGAACCTGCAGTCCGAGCTGCCGCCGTTCGGCACCGTGATGCGTGCGGCTCGCGGAGGAGAGAAGAAGAGCTCGTCCTCGAAGGTGACGCTCGCATTCGCGCGCTCGTTGCGAAACGAGTCCCATCCGTCGAGGACCGTCGAGACCCCGTCGAAGTCGGCGCAGAAGGCGCCGGCCGCGCCGGGGACGCATGTGGCCTGCGCTCCGCCGTCTCCCGGCGGAGGGAGCGTCGAGTCGGGCCCGGGTCGTCCTGCGTCGTCGACCGGGGGAGCGGCGTCGCTCGCGCCGCCAGGCGAGCTGAGTCCGTCCACATCGACGGCGAGCGAGCAGCCTCCGACGACCGCCGTGCACGCGAACGTCCGAAGGCCCCGCCCCATGCTTCGAGGGTACCACGGACGTCGCTGCGATCGACGGCGAGGTCAGTCGCTCCAGACCTGCGCTGCCCACGTACCCTTGCCGCTGCCGACACCGACGAGCAGCGAGACGTCGTCGGCCGTCGTGAAGCACACCGCGCCGTCCTGCGGGACGGCGGGCGCGGGCGCCTCGGCGACGACATCGCCGGCGGAGTCGCGCAGGACGACGACGACGTCCTTCACGCCCTCGTCGCTCGCGACGTAGACGCGGTAGCAGCGGTTCGCCTCCGCGTGGAACTTGTTCTCCTGGTGCGCGTCCTTGTCGGCCTGCTGTCCGCGCATCGGCGGGCCGAGCGGCTTCATCTTCGAGGCCGACGCGCAGGCCTCGCCGATCTTCTGCACGTGGGCAGCCGGATCCTTGGCCTGCGCCGCGAACGTCACGCCGCACGCCGCGAGCGCGTCGTCCGGCTTCCGCTTGGCGCGCTTCGAGCCGGCGACGCCCGGCGGTGGCATCGCCGCCATCGGGGGCAGGCCGCTCGGTGGCGGGCTCGTGGCGAGGAGACCGGCGCCGGCCTCCGCGCCGGCGTCCGCGGCGCCGACGCCGGACGGTGACTTGGCGCCGCCGCCGCCACACGCTGCGGCTGCGATCACGAGGCTCGAGAGCACGACGGCCGCGATGGCCCGACCGGAGGGCGAGGACGATGTGACGACGTACGCCATGGGCCCGGCCAACGTAGCTCGGGAGGGCGGCGTCTTGGAATGCCCTGGCCGCCGCGCTCAGTAGAAGGTCTCGACCTCCGGCGAAAACGCGCCCTGCTTCACCTCGCCGAAGTCGAAGAGGGCATGGAGCATCGCGCATCGCGCGCTCTCGTCGTTCTCGCGCGTGCACGTCTCGTGGAAGGCCTCGAGCTCGGCGACGGTCACGAGCGTGCCCGGGTTCGGCCGGAACGCCATCGACACGAAGGCCTTCGGGATCGAAGGGTGCGCGGACTCCTCGCGATGGCACGTCGCGCACACCGTCCGATCGTCGCCTTGCAGGATCTTCTGGAAGGCCGCGTCCGGCGCGAGCTTCGACGTGACCGGCAGCTCGAGCTCGCCCTTGATCGTCCGCGTGGTCGTGACCCACTCGCCGAGCTCGAGCAGCTTGCTGCCGTCTCCCTCGGGCACCGCGCTGATGACCAGCTTCGGCAGGAGGAAGAAGAGTCGAGGGCTCTCCCTTCCTGCCGCAGGCTGCGCGCTCGTCACGCTGTGGGTCGCGACGACCTCGAGCGGTCGGGGCAGGGCGGCGACGAAGCACGGGCCGTCCGCGCTCGGAGCGAGGGCGTTCAGACGGGCGATGACGTCGCCGATCGACGCGATCGCGCCTTGCGCCTCCGCGCACTTCCGGAGCGCCTCGCTCGCCACGTGCGTCGATCCCGCGTCCGCGGAGGGCGACGTCGGAGACGACGGCGCGGCCGACGGCGACGGCTTCGAGGGCGAGGACGGCGTGGACTCTTCCGCGTCGCACGCACCGAGCGCACCGAGGACGAGGAGCGCGAGCACGCTGCGCATGGGGAAGCGCATGAGGTGATCAAGACACGGATTTTCGCGTCGCGCTCGCGAAAAGCTTGCGCGTCGCGCGCGGCGCGCTGCGCGCTGCGCGAGTCCTCGGTCCTCAGTCCTCAGCTTTGGGGCTCGGGGTTTTCGTTCCGCCGTCGTCTACTTCGGCGGTATAGGCGCTTCGCAAGGCATGAGAAGTGTTCGAGCGGTCGGAGGGATCGTCATCGCCCTCTCGCTCCTCGCCGGCTGTCGCGAGCGAGAGCGTCACGCCGTCGGTGGAACGGCGACCGGGGCGTCCACGGCATCCGTAGCGTCCTCCGCGGTCGGGCCCGTGCCTCGCGAGGCTCCGCCGCACTCGAGCGACGGCGGCGCGTCCGACGTGATGGATGGTGCCGCCCCAGCAGAGCCTGCGTCCGAGTGGGAGACGGAGAAGGCCTGGGCGGAGGCGCGCGGGGTGGTCATCGAGCCGAACGCGACGACCGTCGTGGCGAAGCGGCGCGGGAAGCTCGCGCGCTCGAGCCGTTACGAGGACACGGTCGTCGTCTTCCGTCCCGATCGGAAAGTCGTCCGCTTCGTCGCGACGACGAAGCCCGCGCAGATGCCGAACGAGAGCATCTCGAGCGTCCCCGACGTCGACGGGGACGGGCGGAAGGATCTCGGGATGGTCCGGCCGGGCGTGTATCGCGCGATCGGCGACGTCACGTTCGGCGTGCCGGGACACCCGCGGACGGCGTTCAAGCTCGTGACGGAGGACGGCGACGGCGCGCTACCCGCATGGCGCGACCTCGACGGCGACGGCGTGTTCTCGCCTCGAGAGCGAGCCGTCTCCGAGCAGCGCGGCTACACGATCACCGGCGTCTACATCCACTACGGCTTCGAGCCCGAAGGTCGCGTCATCGGTGATCGCAAGCGCTCCGGGCCGTGGACCGTCGGTTGCCAGAACGTCCGCTACGACGAGCTCGACGCCTTCGTCGAGGCGGTCGGCGGTCCGAAGGCGAGCTTCCGCTACGCGATCGTCCACGAGTGACGACCGCGTGGCGATCAGCGCGCGACCTTCTGGACCGTCTCCCACGTGCGGGTGGTGATGTCCTTGCCGAAGGTCCGCTCGAGGAGCGTCATGAAGACGGGGCCCTTCGGGTTGGGGACGTAGGTCGTGAAGACCTCGGATCCTTCGATCGCGAGGATGCGCGCCCCGTCGACCTCGATCGGCAGATCGACCTTCTTCTTCGGCGCGGATCGGAGGAACGTGACCACGCGCTTCTCCGCCGGCGCCAGCCGAAACGCGCGGTACGGGTCGGCCTCGAGGATCGCGCGGAGCGCGTCGACCGAGCGCACCATGGTCATGAACGTCCGGTCCAGCTCTTCGGCCATCGCGGCCTCGATCTTCCGCTCCAGCGACCTCTCCGGCGTCTTCCGCGTGGAGAAGACCACGTTGCCGCTCGTGAGGACGGTCTTCACGTCCTCGAAGCCGGCGGACTCGAAGCAACGTTTCAGCTCGGGCATCTTCGCGTTCATCGGGCTGACGCCGCGAAGGAAGGCCGCGTACCGTGTCATCTCCGCGAACCTAACACGAGCGGTCGCGAGCGACGCGTGTGCTCGGAGCGCGGCGGCGCCCCGAAACGCGCTAAGGTGGCGCCGATGCCCCGTGTGCTCCGTGTCGATCCGGCCGCGCCCGATCCGGCGGTGATCGCCGAGGCGGCGGCCGTCTTCGCTCGAGGCGGTCTCGTCGCCTTCCCGACGGAGACCGTCTACGGGCTCGGGGCGCGCGGGCTCCACGCGGACGAGGTCGCGCGCATCTTCGCCGCGAAGGGGCGCCCGCCGGGCCATCCCTTGATCCTCCACGTCGACGGAGAGCGGATGGCGAAAGAGCTCGCGCGCGAGTGGTCGGACGCGGCCTCGCGTCTGGCGAAGGAGCTCTGGCCTGGACCGCTCACGCTCGTGGTCCCGCGCGCGCCCGTCGTGCCTCCGGAGGTCAGCGGCGGGCTCGACACGGTCGGCCTCCGATCGCCGAGCCACCCGATCGCGCTCGCGCTCATCCGCGCCGTCGGCGAGCCGCTCGCCGCGCCGAGCGCCAACGCGCATACGCACGTGTCGCCGACGACGGCCGCGCACGTCGTGCGGTCGCTCGGCGAGCGCATCGATCTCGTGCTCGACGGCGGGCCCACCGCGCACGGGATCGAGTCGACGGTCGTCGCGATGACGACGCCGCCGCGCGTGCTCCGGCCCGGCGCGGTTTCGCTCGAGCGCCTGCGCGCGATCGTGCCCGAGATCGCCTGGGAGCCGGTGACCGTGCACGGCGACGCCGCGCGCGCGTCTCCGGGCATGGCCGCGAAGCACTACGCGCCGCGCACGCGCGTCCTCTTGGCTCCGCGCGGCGCCGAGGGCGTCGGCGCCGCCGTCGCGAGCGCGCGCGCCGAGGGCGCCGCCCGTCTCGGTGCGATCGTCGCGACGGAGGGCGGCAGGATCGCAGCCACGGGAGCCGCACCGCTGATCGTCTTGCCCGACGAACCGGAGGGGTACGCGCGCGATCTGTTCGCCGCGCTGCACGCCGTGGACGAAGCCGGCGTCGACGCCGTCGTCATCGAGCAGGTCCCGGCCGAGCCTGCGTGGTGGGCCGTCGCGGACCGGCTCTCGCGCGCGGCGAAGGCGTGAGCACGGCCGGTCGCGCGATCCTTTACAACTCAAGGATTTGCGCCTAAGCGTTCTGGCGGTTCGCGCGCCCCTCGAGACGACCTCGCGAGGCCCGCTCACCGACGGCCGACTCAGGAGCGACCCATGGCACATCAGGTCATCACTCCGTCGCACTTCCCCAAGCCTCGCGGCTACTCGAACGGCATCCTCGCGCAGGGGCGCATCCTCTACATCGCGGGGCAGATCGGGTGGGACAAGGACGCTCGCATCGTCAGCCCCGACTTCGCGACGCAGTTCCTCCAGGCGCTCGACAACGTGATCGCGGTCGTGCGCGAGGCGGGCGGCGCCACGGAGCACATCGTCAAGCTCCTCGCGTTCGTCACGGACCTCGACGCGTACCGCGCCGCGACGGCGGCCATCGGCGAAGGGTGGCGCGCGCGCATGGGCAAGTACTATCCGGCGATGAGCCTCGTGAAGGTCGCGGGGCTGCTCGAGCCGGGCGCCCTCGTCGAGATCGAGGGCGTCGCGGTGCTCCCCTCCTGATCGCGGACGCGCGTGCCTGCCGCTCAGGGCTCGCAGCGGCGCGGCCGTTCGAAGGCCGAGCTCGACGGCAAGGTCGGCGTCGGGCGGCTACGTGCCGAGGAGGAGTCCGTCAGCATCTGGTTCCGGCTCCTCTCGTGCCATGCGCTCATGCTCGCGGAGCTCCGGCGCCACCTCGAGGATCGGATCACGCTCGCGCGCTTCGATCTGCTCGCGAGCCTGTACCGCGAGGACGGCCAGACGCTCGCCGGGCTGAGCCGTGCCTTGCTCGTCACGGCGGGAAACGTGACCGGGCTCGTCGATCGCGCCGAGCGTGACGGCTTCGTCGAGCGGCGACCCGAGCCGACGGATCGGCGCGTGTTCCGCGTGTGGCTGACGCAGAAGGGCCGGGCGCTCATCCGCGAGCTGCTCCCGCTGCACGCGCGTCACGTCCACGAGCTCATCGGCTCGTTGCCCGCGAGCGATCGCCGCGAGCTTCGGCGGCTGCTAGGAAGTCTGCGCGACCACCTGCGCCGTCCTCCGGCCGGAGCGACGTCCCGGCCGAACACGTCGAGGAGCACGAGGAGCCGAACATGACGATCCAGCCGAAGACGTTCAAGTACGAGCTCTCCGCGAGCGGAGTCGCGACGATCACCCTCGACCGGCCCGAGCGGCTCAACTCGCTCACGTTCGAGGTCTACGAGGAGCTCCGCGACACCTTCGCCTCGCTCGATCACGAGGACGCCGTCCGTGCGGTGATCATCACCGGCAGCGGGCGCGCGTTCTGCTCGGGCGGCGACGTCGAGAGCATCATCGGCGAGCTGTTCTCGCGCGACATGAAGGGGCTCCTCGCCTTCACGCGCGTGACGGGCGCGCTCATCCGCAACATCCGCGCGCTGCGCCGGCCCGTCGTCGCGGCGGTCAACGGCACGGCCGTCGGCGCCGGCGCGGTCATCGCGCTCGCGTGCGATTTCCGCATCGCGAGCTCGACGGCGAAGATCGGCTTCATCTTCCCGAAGGTCGGCCTCTGCGGCGCCGACATGGGCGCGGCGTACCTGCTCCCGCGCGTCGTCGGACTAGGGCGCGCGAGCGAGCTGCTCTTCCTCGGCGACATCATCGGCGCGGAGGAGGCCCACCGCATCGGGCTGTTCGGTCGCGTCGTCCCGCCGGAGGAGTGCTTGCCCCAGGCGCGCGCGCTCGCCGAGCGCCTCGCGTCGGGTCCGGCCTTCGCGCACGCGATGACGAAGCAGATGCTCGAGAGCGAGCACGGGATGACGCTCGACCAGGCCATCGAGGCCGAGGCCCAGGCGCAGGCCATCTGCATGCAGCACCCGGACTTCCGCGCCGCCTACGACGCGTGGGTCGAGAAGCGGCCGGTCGTCTTCGCGGGCTCGAGCGTCCCGTTCGACGACGGGCGCCCGCGGCGCGATCCGGAAGCGAAGAAGTAAAAAGAAGCGGAAGCAGCGAAGGGAGAGGCGAACGATGGCCGACGACAGCGGAAAGACCAAGCGCAAGGTGCGGGCGTCGTGGGCCGCGCTGCCGATGTTCTTCGACGATGCTCACCGCGAGCTCGGACGGCAGTGCGACGAGCTCCGCGACGACGACACCGCGCTCCACGATCCGCCGCGCGTCGTCCCGCGCCTCGGGGAGCTCGGCCTCCTTCGGCTTCTCGTCCCCGCTCGCCACGGCGGCGGCGCGTGGGGCGAGGGCGGCAACGCCGTCGACGTGCGCGCGCTCTGCGTCGCGCGCGAGGCGCTCGCGTACGTATCGCCGCTCGCGGACGCGATCTTCGCCGTCCAAGGGCTCGGCTCGTACCCGATCCTCCTCGCGGGCGAGGCGGAGCGTCGCGCCGCGGTCCTCGCCGAGGTCGTGCGCGGCGAGCGCGTGTGCGCGTTCGCGCTGACCGAGCCCGAGGCGGGCAGCGACGTCGCGTCGATGCGGACGACCGCGCGCCGCGAGGGCGACGCGTTCGTCCTCGACGGCGAGAAGGTCTTCATCTCGAACGTCGGCATCGCGAGCCACTACGTCGTGTTCGCGAACGCCGACCCGTCCGCGGGCAAGAAGGGCATCAGCGCGTTCCTCGTCGATGCGCACGCGGAGGGGCTCGTCACCGAACCGATCGCGATGAGCGTCGACCACCCCCTCGGGCGCATCTCGCTCCGCGGATGCCGCGTCCCGGAGTCGGCGCTGCTCGGTCAGGTCGGCATGGGCCTGCGCCTCGCGCTCGGCACGCTCGACGTCTTCCGCACCTCGGTCGGAGCGGCGGCCGTCGGCATGGCGCGGCGCGCGCTCGACGAGTCCATCTCACGGGTCGGGCGGCGCGTGCAGTTCGGCAAGCGGCTCGCCGAGTTCCAGCTCACGCAGGCCGCGATCGCCGACATGGCGACGGAGCTCGACGCTGCGCGCCTCCTCGTGTGCCGCGCGGCGTGGGAGAAGGATCACGAAGGAGGACGCCGGGGCGACGGCGTGTCCGTCGCGATGGCGAAGATGTTCGCGACCGAGGCGGCGCAGCGGATCATCGATCGCGCCGTGCAGCTCTTCGGCGGGCTCGGCGTGACCGAGGGCAGCGTCGTCGACCGGCTCTATCGCGAGATCCGCCCGCTCCGCATCTACGAGGGGACGACGGAGATCCAGAAGCTCATCATCGGCGGCGCGCTCACGGCGCCGTCGGCTCAGACGTGAGCCGGCGGCCGTAGAGGCTGGCCGAGCACGACGCGTCCGTCGGACGTGAGCGCGCGGACGCGTTCGGGCGAGGCGTGGATCGCCACGATGGGCGGGTCGCCCGCGAACGGCGGGTTCATGCGCTTCCAGCGACCTTCGACGCGCCGAAGGATGCGCCCTTTGCTGCTTCCGGCCCACGCGTGCGTGCCGTCGCTCGTCAGGCAGCACAGGTCCGAGAGCGTCTCCACCGGCTCGAGCCGTGCCGTGAGCGGTGACGTCGTGACGGTGAAGGCCCAGGCCGCTGCGCCCACGACGACGGCCTCGCCGCCGACGACGAGCGCCCCGAACAGCTCGGCTTCGCACGGGCGCGCGGCCTCGAGGAGCTTCCCATCGCGCACGACGGCGATGACGCCGCCGTCGGCGAGCACGAGCAGCGAGCCGTCCGGCAGGCGAGTCGCGGCGTGGAGCGGGGGCAGATCGAGCGCGTCGGTCACGATGGTGATGCTCTCTCCGGCGAGCGTCGCGATGACGGCACGCGCGCCGTCCTTCGTGCCGCCGACGAGCACGAAGCGCTCCGGGGCTCCGTCGTCGGACGTCGGCGTCCCGTCGGGGATCGCCGCGCGGAACGCGTAACGGTCGAGCGCCACGCCCCACGGGACGAAGCCGCCGGTCGGCCCGAGGCGCAAGAGCGCGCCGGACCGGGTGAGCGCGAGCCAGGCCTCTCGATCCATCTGCGTCAGGGCGACGACGTTCGCCGCGACCTCGCGAGCAGGGGCGACCGTCCACTGCCCCGTTCGATAGCGCGCCACGGCGTCACGTCCCACGGCGAGGATCTCGCGGCCGTCGCGCGCGAACGCCGCGACGGACACGACGTCGATCGGGCAGCGCGAGGGCGAGATCCCCATCTCCCAGACGGCGGACGCGGGCGGGACGGCCCCGCCGCCGGCGAGCAGCGTCGGCGCGTTGGCGGTCGGCGGATCGACGCTGTGACGGGCCGGCGCCTCCGAGCCGAGCTTCATCGCGGGCGGCGCGGACGTCCGCATCGCGGCCGGCGTGCTCCGAATGCGCGTGAGCTCGCGTCGCAGGTCGGCCGTCTTCATCCTCGTGCCCGTGAGGATCGCGTGCACGAGGTCCGAGATCTCGGCGGGGACGTCGCTCCTCCGCGCGCCGAGCGGCGTCGGCATCCCCATCCACGCCTTCGCGAGCGAGTGCTTCGTCGTCGGGAAGGGAAGGCGGCCGGCGACGAGCTCGTACAGCGCGACCGCCGCGGACCATGCGTCCGCGTACTCGCCCTCGGTCGGTCGTGCCTTCATCCCGAAGGACCGGACCTGCACCATCGCGTGCGTCAGCACGGCAAAAGAAGGATGGCCGGTCGCCTGGTAGCAGTGCTCGAGCGAAAAATCGGAGGGCGATCCGTAAGCCTTGTGGATCGCCTCCGCGCCCCAGAGGAGCTCGTCGATGGTCTGCATCGCCGCGTCGACCGACAGCGGCGCTTCGCTCTCGAGGCGCGCGCGCTGCGTCCGGGAGAGCGGCTCCATCACCATGAACGGCGTGCCTTCGTGGGCGCCGAAATCGAGGACGCGGACGACGTGCTTGCTCTGCACGCGCGCGAGGAGGTCGGCGTGCCTCGTGAAGAACGCGTGATCGGCGTTCGGGCCGGCGACCTTGAGGATGCCGGAGACGCCGCTCTGGCTCTTCACCTCGTAGACGGTGGCGCGCAGCGTCTCCGAGATCCTCTTCACCACCTCCCAGCGCTCGATCCGCGCGCCCGGATCGCTCGGCTCGGGCGTGTGCGGCGCACCCGCGAGCTCGAGCGCCTTGCGCAGCTCGCGGAGGTCCGACGGCGGCTTCCAGGCCATCGTCGGAGCCGCGCGGCCGGCGGCGGGGAGCCCGTGCTCGAGCGTCGTACGGAGCACCCGCAGCGCCTCTTCGTCGGCCGCGAGATCGGGCCCCCGCCCGTCCGGGACGAGCAGGCGGAGCATGCACAGCCTGCCGTCGACGCCGTCGGCGAACATCAGGTTGTCGATCGACAGATCGCAGGGGCCCGAGCCATTGTCCCGCGCCTCGTGGGCCGCTGCCGCGAGCGCCACGACGAGCTCGATCGCGCGACGCTCCGAGAACGTCGACTGCGCGAGCGCCTGGCGCAAGGTCGGCCCGGCGAGCCGTTCGGCGACGCGATAGGGCCGGCCGTCCGGGAGCCATCCGGCGTCGTGAACCCGAGCGACGCACGGGCTCGTCATGCTCGCGAGCGCGACCGTGTCCCGCTCGAAGTCGGCCGCACGCTCGACCGCCGCGACCTTCAGCACGACGGGAACGTCGGGGAAGCGTACGTGCACGGCCGCGTAGATCTGCGCCCGGTCGCTCGCGGAGATGGTCGACAGCACGCGATAGGTCGCGTCGACCACGTAACCGACCGGGAGGAGCTCCATCGCGTCGGGCCGATATTCGCGTAGGGCACGGCGGCTGACAACCATGCCGGGGCCGGCTCGCCGCGCGTGCTAAGGTCGCCGCCGATCGCCGGCCCCACGTCCCGAAATGAGCGTCCTCTTCGAGCCCTTCGCGCTGAACAACCTCGTCCTGCCCAACCGTCTCGTCCTCCCGGCGATGGTGACGCGCCTCGCGGGCGAGGACGGGCACGTCAACGACGACATCCGTGCACGCTACACGCGGTTCGCGAGGGGAGGCGTGGGGCTCATCGTCGTCGAGGCGATGGCGGTGCACGGGTCGAAGAGCGGCCCTCTCCTTCGCATCTCCTCCGACGAGTTCAAGCCGGGGCTCACCGATCTCCAGAAGCGGATCCACGACGCGGGGCCGAGCAAGGTCGTCCCGCAGATCATCCACTTCCTCAAGATCTCGCGGTCGGGCTGGCGCCAGACGATCGACATGCTCTCCCTCGAGGAGATCGACGGCATCGTCGAGGCCTACGCCGCGGCCGCGGTGCGTGCGCGCGAGTGCGGGTTCGACGGCGTCGAGCTCCACATGGCGCACGCGTACACGCTCTCGTCGTTCCTCTCGCGCCTCAACCCGAGGAAGGACGAGTACGGCGGCGCCTCGCTCGCCAACCGCCTTCGCCTACCGCTCCGTGTGGTGCGCCGCGTGCGCGAGCGCGTCGGCCACGACTTCACCGTCGGCGTTCGCTTCGTCGGAGAAGAGTGCATCCGCAACGGGTACACCGTCGTCGACGCAGGCCCGATCGCCGTCGAGCTCGCGCGCGCGGGCGTCGACTACGTCTCGCTCTCGGCCGGCGGCAAGTTCGAGGACGCGCGCGTCATCCCGGGCGAGCCGCTCTACCCGTACACGGGCTACTCCGGCGACCGCTGCATGCCCGGGAGCGCATACCCGGACGGCGCGAACCTCTACATCCCCGAGGCGGTCCGCGCCGCCCTGCGCGCGGCGGGCTTCGAGACGCCCGTCATCGCGGTCGGCAAGATCGGCACGCTCGCGCTCGCCGAGCAGGTGATCGAGCGGAAGCAGGGCGACCTCGTCGGGATGGCGCGCGCGCTCCTCGCCGATCCCGATCTGCCGAAGAAGTGGCGGAGCGGCCGCGAGGACGCCGTCGTGCGCTGTCTCTACGGCAACGTCTGCAAGGCGCTCGACGAGAGCTTCCGTCGCGTCGACTGCACCCTCTGGCCGAAGAAGCTCGGGCAGGCGCCGGAGAGCGACGACACCATCCCGCCGTCCTGGCCGTCGACGGGGCCGAATCTACGTGCAGAGTGCAAGGACGGACGCGTGCTCCTCCGTTGGGACGCCGCGACCGACAACGAGGCGGTGTACGGCTATCAGGTCTTCCGCGGCGAGCGCGTCACGACGGGCGGAGCGCTCGTGCACTACGCGAGCGTCCGTGGCGTCTCGACGCGCTACGAGGACACCCGCGTCGTCGCGGGCGGCGAGTACCGCTATGCGGTGCGTCCGTACGATCTGGCCGGTAATCGCGGCCCGATGACGGAAACGATCACGGTGCAGGTCCCGGCGTGACGCGATCAGCGGCGCCGCGAACGAATGCGCCGCGCCACCGCCGCCACGCCGACGAGCGCCGCGACGACGACGCTCGCGGGCGGGCGCGCGCCTGCCCACCCGACCGCGCAGCCCGAGTCCTCTTCGGGCGGCGGGCTCGGCGGCGCGTCGCCGTAGCCCTCCGGCGGAGACCATCCGGGGTCCGGAGTAGGCTCCGGCTCGGGCGGCGACGGCAGCGGCCGGTCCGGGCCGTTGATCTCGACTTCGAGCGCGGTCGCGTTGGCCTGGTCGCCGTCCGTGTTGCCATTGCCGTCGCACGCGTTGCCGGCGGCGTAGATCGCGATCTTTCCTCCGTAGGGCGGCGCCGTCACCGAAAAGGTGTAGACCGCCACGCCTCCGTCCGGAGCCATCGGCGATGCGTGCACGATCTCGTTCTCGTTCTCGCGCGTGCCGCCGTCCGGGTCGCCGGTCATCACGGCGTCGTCTGCGCTGACGGCGGCGTTCATCCCCGTGATCGCGGCCGTCGTCTCGATGCGGAACGTGTAGGTTGCAAGTGCCCCCGCGTCGAGCGACGTCGGCCCCTCGAGCGTCACCGTCGGCGCGACGCCGCCTTGGTGGCAGCCGTTGCAGGTGCCGCCTTGCTTGCCGGATCTGCGCGTGATGCCGCCGCTGAACGGCGACGCGATCCCTGCGAGGCACACGAGGGCGAGGACGGCGGCGACCGATACGCCGAGCCGGGCGAGGGCGGGGCGAGGCATCAGCTCATCCTATGAGAAAGGTCGACCGGAGCGGAAAGGCGAGCGACCTCTGGCGCCGAGCCCGGTTTCCGTGTCGCGAGAAGATTTCACTTCTGCGGAAGTCCGCGGGTTTCCGGGGTTTCGGGCGATTGGATGATGCGATCCACCCACGAGAGCGGACGCGACCGGAGCAGAGCTCGGAGCGACCCGCCATCCTCGCGCGATCGCGTGCTGTATCGAACGGACGGACCGAAACCTCTGCGCGCATGGCTCGGTCCGTGCGTCGGTGCGCTTCGTGCAAGCTACACTGACGGCATGATGGGCTTGCGTGGGCTCGGTCGAGGTCCTGCGCGCACCTTGCGTGTCGCGGGTGTCGCTTTCGTCTTCTGCTCGTTCCTGATCGCCGGTGCTTGCACGTCCGAGGGCGGAGTCCCGAACCCGGACGGAAAGCCGGCGGGCGAATCGTGCGAGGACGACTCCGAGTGCCAGTCCCTCACGTGCAAGGACGGCAAGTGCACGCCCGTGACGGGAGGCAACCCGAAGGACGGCATCAGGAACGGCGACGAGACGGACGTCGACTGTGGCGGCCTGAGCGCGCCGCCCTGCGCCGACGGCAAGAAGTGCAAGGTCGCCGACGACTGCCAGAGCGGCGTCTGCAGCGGCGGCGTCTGCAAGGCTCCGTCGCCCGACGACGGGATCAAGAACGGCGACGAGACCGACGTCGACTGCGGCGGCTCGAGCGCCCCGAAGTGCGCCGCCGGCAAGTCGTGCGAGAAGCACGAGGACTGCGCGAGCGGGGGCTGCAACTACGCGAAGAAGTGCGCCGACTTCCCGAGCTGCACGCTCCACCACGGCGGCGACACCTGTGGGCCGGGCGAGACCGGCGATCCGGACGCGCAGCACGAGAGCTGCTGCGCGGTCGTCGACGACCCGCACACGGGGCTGCGCGTCGGCAAGTACTACGTCACCGCAGGCCGCATGCGCGCGTTCGTCGAGCGCTTCGGCGGCAACCTCCAGGCATGGGCCGAGACGGCTCCGAACTGGAACTCGTCCTGGACGAGGTTCTTGCCCTCCTCGATGGACGAGGCGTTGTACCTGCTCGGACCGTACAACAAGCGCGGCTGCAGCGTGCCGAACCAGGGAGGCCGGACGTACTGGCAGCCGCCGGTCGACGGAAGTCAGGACGAGCGGAGCGACTTCTCTCAGGACGTCCTCGACGAGAAGACGCTCAACTGCGTCACCTGGTACATGGCGCAGGCGATCTGCCACTTCGACGGCGGGCGGCTCATCGCCAGCAACGAGGCCTTTTCTCTGCTCTCGAATGGCGGGACCACGGCCTTCCCGTGGGGGAATTCACCGAGGTTCCAGAACAAACAGCAGAACGACCTCTACGTTCACTACTACAGCTACCACACGCCGAATCCGCCCGGCGACATGCGGGTCTCCGGCGGCAGTCCTCTCGACAAGGCCTTCTTCGTCCCGCCGCCCGGCCGGCGCCCGGGCAGCAACAACCAGATCGGCGTCGCAGATGCGCTCGGCAACGTCCTCGACTGGGTGAACGACGGATACAACGTCTTCGCGTGGACCGGCTCGTGGGAAGAGCACGGCGTACCGGGCATCGGCGTCGGGAGCCGCCAATACACGGACAACTGGCCTCCGAGCGGAAGGAACGACTGGCGAGACGGCTACTACGCGATCGGCGCTCGCTGCGTGTTCGAGTAGCGCTTCCTCTCGACGCTCACGACTCGGCCGTTGGCCCCGAGCGGCCGCAGCCCTTGTGTCCCGGCCCGGCTCGGGGGTACGAGAGCCGCCGTGACGACCTTCCCCGAAGACCTCAGCCTCGCACGCTACTTCCTCTTCGATCGCCTCGACGAGGGCCTCGGCAAGAAGACGGCGGTCCGCTTCGGCGACCGGAGCTGGACCTACGAAGCCGTCGCCGACAAGACGAAGCGCATGGCAGGGCTTCTCGCGTCCGCCGGCGTGCGGCGCGGCGAGCGCGTCCTCATCGTCCTGCCCGACGTCCCGCCGTTCGTGTGGACCTTCTTCGGGACGCTCGCGCGCGGCGCGGTCGTCGCGATGGGCAACCCGCTCGCGCCGCCGGAGACGCTCGAGTACCTCGTCGGCTACACGCGCGCGACCGCGATCGTGACCGTCCCGGAGGTCGCGAAGCGCCTCGCGCCGCTCGTCACGTCCGCGTCGAGCGAGGTGCAGGCGATGTTCGTCGTGCCCGACGCCGCCACCGGGAGCGATCCGGAGGCGCCGATCGGCGATCTGCCGTCCTCGGACAAGATCCGCGAGCTCGCGCCCGCGCTCGCTTCCACCGCGCCGGCGGAGCCCACGCGCGTGCATCGCGACGAGCCGGCGATCTGGCTCTTCACGAGCGGATCGACCGGCGAGCCGAAGGCGAACGTGCACACGAACCGCGATTTTGCGTTCAACACCGAGGTCTACGCCAAGCGGACCGTCGGCTACCGGCGCGACGACGTCACGATCAGCGTGCCGCGGCTGTTCTTCGGGTACGCGACCGGCACGAACCTGATGTTCCCGTTCGCCGTCGGCGCGACCACGTGTCTCTTCAGCGAGCGGCCGACGCCCGAGACGCTCGCGAAGGCGATCGCGGACTATCGCCCGACCGTGATCACGAACGTGCCGACGATGCTCGGCAAGCTCCTCGAGCACGACGACGAGCTCCGCAAGGCGGGCAAGCCGGGCCTCGATCTCTCGAGCGTCCGCTTCTCGCTCTCCGCCGGCGAGGCGCTCCCGGAGCCGCTGCTGCGTCGCTGGCTCGAGCGCTTCCAGAGCGACGTCTACGACGGCATCGGCTCGGCGGAGATGTTCCACATCTACGCGTCGAACCGTCCCGGGGACGTCAAGCCCGGCTCGCTCGGCAAGGTCGTCGAGGGCTACGAGCTCCGGATCCTGCCCGAGGACGCCGAGGGCCCCGGCGCGACGCCGTGCGCGCCCGGCGAGATCGGCGTCCTCTGGGTGAAGGGCGACAGCGTGAGCCTCGGGTACTGGCTCGATCGCGACAAGAGCTGGCGCACCTTCCACGGGCACTGGTGCCGTACGGGCGATCTCTTCCGCATCGACGAGGAGGGCTACCTCTACTTCGCGGGGCGCGCCGACGACCTCCTCAAGGTCGGCGGCCAGTGGGTCGCGCCGCTCGAGGTCGAGGAGTGCCTGCTCGAGCATCCCGCCGTGGCCGCAGCCGCCGTCATCGGGATCGAGGAAGAAGGCCTCGTGAAGACGAAGGCGTACATCGTCGTGCGCGCCGGGCACGAGCCGTCGCCGGAGCTCGCCACCGAGCTGCAGGAGCACGTCAAGACGAACCTCGCGCGTTACAAGTACCCGCGCGTCGTCGAGTTCGTCGACGACCTCCCGAAGAACGATCGCGGCAAGGTCGACAAGAAGGCGCTGCGCGCGCGCCACGCCGCGGGATCGCGGGCCGGATGATGGCGCGCCGTCTCGCCGAGCTCACGTACGAGGAGGTCGCGGAGCTCTGCGCCGCGTCGCGGGCGGTCGCGATCGTGCCCGTCGGCAGCGTCGAGCCGCACGGCCCGCACCTCCCGCTCGACACGGACACGACCATCAGCGAGACGTGCGCGATCCGCGCGGCCGAGCGCCTCGAGCAGGCCGGCGTGCGCACGGTCGTCGCGCCGACGGTCCCGTACGGCGTGACCGACTACGCGCGCGGTTTCGCGGGCGCCGTCGGTGTCCCCGCCGAGGCGCTCACGTCGTTCCTGCGCGCGATCGCCGTTCGACTCCTCGACACGGGCTTCGCCCACGTCTGCTTCGTGAACAACCACCTCGAGCCCGCGCACGACGCCGCCGTCCGTGCGGCCATCGCGGAACTCCCCGACGGCGCCGCGTCGGTGGCCTGCCCGCTCACGCGCCGCTGGGGCCGCACGCTGAGCGACGAGTTCAAACGCGGCGACTGCCACGCCGGCCGCTACGAGACGTCGCTGGTCCTCGCGGCGGGCAAGCCCGTCCGCGACGTCGCAAAAGAGCTCCCGACGCTCGGACTGAGCCTGAGCGACGCGATCCGCGCAGGCAAGTCGACGTTCACGGAGATCGGGATGGACCGCGCCTACACGGGCGCGCCGTCGGAAGCGACCCGCGAGGAGGGCGAGGAGCTCTACGAGCGGTTGGTGACGATGGTGGTGACGGAGATCACGGAGGCGCTCGCGAGACGCAGCGAGGGCTGAGTCGGCTGTCAGGTTTCGGCTCTCGGTTTTTCAGAGGCTCCAGGCTCCAGGAGGTTGTTGCAGTCGCACGCGTCGCAGTCGCACGCGTCACGGCGCGCTTCGTTTCTCGACAGCGAGCCAAGGGGCGGCCCGGTTCTCTCTCTGGAGCCTGGAGCCCGGAGCCTGGAGCCTGAGCGAGGCTCCGCCTCGCTCACATCGCCGGGCTGACGCTGCCGCCGGGGGCGGGCCGCCACCGCATGAGCCCCCTGTCCACCGACGCCCTTCCGCCGCCTGCGAGGAGCGTGACGAGGGCGAGGCCGATGACGAGCAGGTGGACCTCGAAGCCTTCGCCGGCCTTCGTGCCGGACCAGTTCATGAAATAGCCGTGCGGGGCGTGCACGGTCGCGATCGCGCCGATCATGATGGCGATGATCACGGCGGCGCCCACGCGGGTCAGCGCGCCGAGGATGAGCGCGACCGAGGCGAGGAGCTCGCCGATGATGGCCAAGAACGCGAGCGGGCCGGGGATGCCCATCGACAGGAAGGCTCGGTACGTCGCGGCGAAGCCGGCGCCGTCGAACCAGCCGGTCGTCTTCTGGAGCGCGTGCGGAAGCATGAAGAGGCCGAGCGCGAGGCGGGCGACGGCGGCGTGCGTGGTGGCGTCGGTCGCGACGAGGCGCTGGAGGAGCGAGCCTTCGCGCAGGATCGCGTGGGTTCGGGCGTGGCCGAGGACGTCATCCGTGTCTCCGGCAGCAGCTTGCGAGCTCGTCGCGCTCATCGCGGTACCTCCTCCGTGGGCGGCTGATCCACGCCCTCGGAGGGCTTCGAGATCACGGCGCGTGCCACGCGCTTCGGCGTCGGCCGGCGCGGCTTTACGACAGACCGGAGCGGCGGTTCAATGTCGGGCGTGAGCGACCGAATCATCCCGCGGAGAGGCGAGCAGCCGATCTTCGACTTCAACGCCGCGCGATCGTCGATCGTCGACGAGGTCGTCCATCGCGTCACCACGCAGACGCGGGATCCGCTCTTCGCGCTCAACGAGGCGGCGTACCTCGAGACCAAGCGCCTCCAGAACACGGGGCACCCCGACCTCGCCGAGTGGAGGGCGCTCGCGGCGCAGCTCGGCCGTATGACCGACGCGGAGCTGCGCGAGCGTCTCGAGGAGTACGCGAGACGGTACGCGTGGGACGTCGCGGGGAACTTCGACCGCCGCGTCTACAAATTCGCGTCGCGCGTGACGGCGCCGCTCCTCGGCGCGCTGCTCTCGCCCCGCGCCACGCTGAAGAACCTCCCCGCGTCGCTCGACCTGACGGCGCTCGACGGTCGCATCCTCGTCCAGGGGCCGCGCGAGCACATCCGCAAGCTGACCGAGATCGGCACGGTGGTGTTCGTGCCGACGCACCTGTCGAACCTCGACTCGGTCGTGTTCGGGTTCGCGCTCGAGCGTGCGGGCCTGCCGCCGGCCGTCTACGGCGCCGGGAAGAACCTCTTCACCAACCCGGTGCTGAGCTTCTTCATGCACAACCTCGGCGCCTACCGCGTCGACCGGCGCCTCAAGCACTCCCTCTACAAGGACGTGCTCAAGACGTACTCGTGCGTGCTGATCGAGCGCGGCTACCACTCGCTCTTCTTCCCGGGCGGGACGCGCTCGCGCTCGGGCGGCGTCGAGCGGAGGCTGAAGCTCGGCCTCGCGGGGACCGGTCTCGAGGCGTTCGTGCGCACGACGATGCGGGGGCGCACGCAGCTCGTCTTCTTCGTCCCGGCGACGATCAACTATCTGCTCACCCTCGAGGCGGAGACGCTCATCGACGACTTCCTCCAAGAGGAGGGCAAGGCCCGTTACATCATCGAGGACGACGAGTCGACGCGCATCGGACGCATCGCCTCGTTCATGAACAAGCTCCTCGGCCTCGATGCGGCGTGCGTCATCCGCTTCTCACGCCCGCTCGACGTCTTCGGCAACTTCGTGGACGACGAGGGCAGGAGCCACGACAACCGAGGGCGCATCGTCGATCCGACGAGCTACATCATCGGACGCGACGACAAGCCCACGCTCGATCCGGTGCGCGACGCGGAGTACACGCGCGAGCTCGGCGAGCGCATCGTGGACGCGTACAAGCGCGATACCGTCGTGATGGCCACGCACGTGGTGGCCGCCGCCGCCTTCGAGCGGCTGCGTCGCGCCGTCGGGAAGGCGGACCTGTTCACGGTGCTCCGGCATCGGGACGACGTGACGGTGCCCCGCGCGGAGCTCGCGGAGGACGTCGACCTCTTGATAGAGCGGCTCGACGCCATGGAGGCGCGCGGGCAGATCCTCCTGTCACCGACGGTGAAAGGGAAGCGCGGCGACGCCATCGTCGACGACGCGCTCCGCGCCTTCGCGGGCTACCACACGAACGAGGTGCTCGCGCCCCGCGGGGCCGAGCTCGTCCTTCGCGACACGCGGCTTCTCTTCTACTACCAGAACCGTCTTGCGGCGCACGGCCTCGCTTACGACGCCATCGCTCCAAGCGGGATGCGCCCGGCGCATCTCCGCTCCGGGCCGGCGCCGTCGGCCCCGAGGCCCGCAGAGCCGCGAAATCCTTCGCCACGCGGCCCGAACGTAGGGGTTGCATCGGCGGCCGGAATGGGCTCTGCCACTTAATCCAACCCCAGCGGCCCCGGGGCCGACACGGCCCTGGCGCCACTGCCTTTCCGTGCGCTAAGGTGCGCCCCGCTTTGAAGGGCGATTTCTGCCCGTTTTTGTCATGACCGATCCGAACACGCCCGACCCCAACACCCCTCCCGCCGCCGACGTTTCGTCGCCGCAGGCACCGGCGCCCGCGCCGGCGGAGGGCTCGAAGTCCCCCGAGACCGCGACCTCGACCGAGACCGCCACGGCGACCTCGACCTCGACCGAGGCCGCGCCTTCGAACGGCTCGAACGCGGAGGCGTCTGCCTCCCCGAGCGCTGCAGCGGAGGGCGCCTCGGCCCAAGAGGCTGGCTCCGACGGCGAGGGGGCTCAGGAGAGCGGCGAAGGGCAAGGCGAGGCCGCGAAGGCGGCGGACGGCACGCCGGCCGCCGAAGGCACCCCCGCGAAGAAGCGCCGCCGGCGCCGCCGGAAGAAGAAGTCCGCCGCCGCGGCCGCTCAGGCCGACGGACAGGCGGCCGAGGGAACGCAGCCGGCGGAAGGCTCCTCCGACGACGCCCAGGCGAAGGGCGGCAAGAAGAAGGAGCGCGCGGAGCGTGAGCGCCCGGCGTTCAACGTCGGCGACGTCGTCTTCGGAAAGGTCATCGAGTTCACCGAGGACGCGCTCTTCGTGGACCTCTCCGGCAAGGCGAAGGCGATCTTCGACCTTCGCGAGCTCCTCATCACGGAGGACGACGTCGAGGAGTACACGCGCGCGGACAAGAAGGAGGCCGAGGAGCTCGCGGCCGCCCGCGCCGCGGCAGCGACCGAGGACCCGACCGCGAGCGCACCTGCCGATGGTGCGGCAGCGTCCGCGGAAGCGGCCGAGCAGAAGGCGGAGGGCGAGGCCGGTGCCGCGCCCGCGGAAGGCGCTCCGGCCGAGGCCGCGCCCGCGGAGGGCGCCCCGGCGACCGCGGCAGCCTCCACGAGCGGCGAGGCTCCGGCGCCCGCGCCATCCGGCGAGGCTTCGTCGACGGACGACAAGTCCGAAGACAAGAACCCGCAGCTTCCGCGCGTCATCCTCGAGCCCGGCGCCCCGTTCGTCGGCCTCGTGCACAACGACGGCGGGCGCGGCGGTCTCGTCGTCCTGACGCACCACCCGAAGCGCGTGCAGAAGACGAAGCCGATCGTCGCCGAGGCTGCCAAGACGGGTTCGCTCGTCTTCGGCCTCGTCACCGGCACGATCAAGGGCGGCGTCGAGGTCGACGTCGACGGCCTCCGCGCGTTCGCGCCGGCTTCGCACGTCGAGCTCCGGCCGGGTGCCGATCTCTCGCATCTCGTCGGCAAGCGCCTGCCGTTCGCGGTCACGCAGTACGCGAAGCGCGGGCGTGACGTCGTGCTCTCGCGTCGCGCCATCCTCGAGAACGAGGCGAAGGAGCGTCGCGAGGAGGCGCTCAAGAAGATCGAGATGGGTTCGATCGTCGACGGCGTCGTCCGCACGGTGGTCCCGTTCGGCGCCTTCATCGACGTCGGCGGCGTCGAGGGCCTCGTCCCGCTCAGCGAGATGAGCCACAACCGCGCCGATCAGCCGAAGGACGTCTTCAAGGTCGGCGAGACGGTCAAGGTCAAGGTGCTCCGTCTCGACGAGCGCGGGAAGCTCTGGCTCTCGCGCAAGGCGGCCATGGAGGATCCGTGGGACAAGGTCGCGGAGAAGTACGCGGTCGGGACCCGGCACAAGGGCAAGGTCGCTCGCCTCCAGCCGTTCGGCGCGTTCATCGAGCTCGAGCCCGGCATCGACGGCCTCATCCACACCGCGGATCTCTCGATCAAGCGCATCGAGCACCCCGAGGAGGTGGTGAAGGTCGGCGAGGAGATCGAGGTCGTCGTCGCGAGCCTCGACGTGAAGCAGCACCGCATCGCGCTGCATCCGGCGCCGACCGGTGAGGCCGCCAACGAGGAGCCTCAGCGCGTCCAGCTCCACAAGACGGTGAAGGTCGCCGTCGTGAACGTCGAGCCCGGCGGGCTCGTCGTCCGCGTCCTCGGCGCGACGGGCCGCAACGCGCGCGGCTTCATCAGCGCCGCCGCGACGGGCACGCCGCGCGGATCGGAGCTTCGCAAGCTCTTCCCCGTGGGGATGCAGCTCGAGGCGAAGGTCGTCGAGCACGATCCTCGTCGCGGCGAGCTCAAGCTCTCGATCAAGGCCCTCAACGAGGAGAACGAGCGCAACGCGTTCCAGCAGTACCGCGCGCAGGTCAAGCGCGAGGCGAAGTTCGGGACGCTCGCCGATCTGCTCGCGAAGCGGAACATCACGCCGAGCAGCAAGTAGCCCCCGTACGCGGGCGGGCGCGTGCCCGTCCGCGTGCCGGTCACTTCTTCCGCGCCGGGGGCGTGACCGTCTCGATGCGGATGCGGTTCCGGTACGTGCCCTCGGCGTGCCCGACGGACTGCCAGCCGCGGCCGGGCCCCGTCTCGGCGAGCGTCAGCACGATGACGGCCTCCGAGCCGCCGCGTGTGAAGAACTGGATCGAGTTCTGCGGCAGCCCCCAGCCCGCCGTCGGCGAAGGCTCGGTGCTCACCTGCGCCGCCCAGTCGGCGAACGTGAGCCGGCACGAGCCGGAGGTGCCGTCCTTGCGACGGAGCTCGATGGTGAGCGGCTCGTCCCTCCCGAGGTGGCCCTTCGCGATCTCCGTGTAGGGCCCCTTCTCGGCGTCTTCCGCGCGCACGACGTGGAACGCCATGTCCGCGCCGAGGTAGGCGAGCTGCGCCGGCCGACCCGTCGGGTAGTCCATGGGCTCGATCGGAAACTCTCGAGGCGCCGTGGGGCCGAACACGATCGTCGCTTCGAACGGGACGTGGATCGTGGTGAACGTGTTGAGGTGCGAGTAGACGGGGCGCGGCAGCGTCGAGACGGCTTCGATGTCGATGCCCTTCGCGTCTCTCGTCGCGACGAGCGACGTCTCTCCGTCGTCGGAGTAACGCGCCGAAAATCCGTTCTTTCCCTTGGCGAAGGCCTCGAGCTTTCGGCGCGGGCCGAACGAGTCGGGCGGCGCGAGCACCGTCCAGGTCCGGTCGGGCGAGCGGCTCTCGAAGGTGAGGAGCGGTCGCAAGCGGACGTGCTCCTTGCCGCACGGGAACGTCACCTGTCCGCTCGCCGCTTCGTCCTTCGTCGCGGTGCCCTTCACCTCCGCGAGCGTCCCGCCGGCGGGTCGCGTCGAGGGCGGCGGCGCGCGCTGTCCGACGATCACCACGACGCCGACGATGGCGCCGGCGATCGCGCCGACGACGGAGAAGAGCGTCGACATGCGCGTCGCCCAGGCGAGCGTCGCGAGCGCGAGCGCGATCGACAGTGGTCCGATCGCGCGCTCGAGCCCGAACGAGACCGGGAACAAGAGGTGACCGGTCATGACGGCGGCGAGCCATCCTCCCGCGATCGCCGCCGAGGCGACGGAGACCGGAAGCCCCGACGACTGCATGAAGACGAACCGGACGAGCGTCGCGACGAGCACGAGCCCGGTCGCCGCAGGCAGCAGCGTGTTCGTCCAAGCGTGGATGTCGTCGAGGCCGAAGCCGCGCGGCAACGCCACGACGGCCACGACGCACGCAGCCGCGTGCACGGTGAGCACGATCACCGCCGAGCCGAACACGAGCGTCCGGATCCAAGGCCTCCGCCAGCGCGACACCTTCGGGCGCCATCGCGACCGCTGCTGCTTCGGAGCGCTCCGCCCGGTCATCATCGGCTGGCGGGGATGATACTCGCGTCGCAGCTCGACCCGCAGAGGCCCGACGCCTCACCGCCCCATCTCTCGTGCTCGCACGAAGCGCGTCGCCGGCGACCCGAGCCCGTCAGAACGTACCCCCGATACCGATCGCGGCGCGGTCCCTGCCGACGTTCATCGACGGCGCGAGCGTGATGCCGCCGACCCGCCGTCCCGTCGACGCGGTGTCGGGCTCGATCCGCTGCCGTTTGTAACCGAGCGCGAAGACGTCGACGAGCGTGCAGCCGCCGGCTCCGACGTAGGCGCCGATGATGGCGCCGGTGCCTGCGGCGTCCGCGACCTCGTCGCCGCTCCGCTTCCCGGCCGTGGCGATGACCCCCGCGATCGCTCCGACGCCCGCGCCGAGCAGCGGGAGCATGATGCGCATGCCGATGCTCCCGAAGCCACGGCCGACCTCCGCGTGGGCCATGTGGATGATCGGTGTCCCGAGCCCGAACGTGATGAGGCCGAGCGCGACGGCGCCGTCCGCGTCGGCGAAACCGCCGGTGAGCGTGAGCACGTAGGCGATGGAGTCGGGGATGAGGGCCTGCCAGCCGTACCAGACCTTCTCGTAGCGCGGCGCAGAGTAGTTCGGCGGCGGCGCGAGCACGGGGATGCCCGATGCCTGCGCGGGCTGCGTCGGCTGAGGCCGCGCAGGCGCAGGCGTCACGCCGGGCGGATACACGACGAGCGGCGGCTGCTGGGGGGGCGGAGTCGTGGGCGCCGGAGCAGGCGTCGGCGTCGCAGCGGGCTTGGGCTTCGGGCAGCCGTACTCGCAGCGGATCGCGGTCTCGTTCGGATTCTGGAGCTGGGTGAGCTTGCCGGCGACCTTGGCGACGCAAGCGAGGTTGTCGTAGCCGGGCGCCTCGACCTTCACGGCGACGGCGTTGCCTTCCGAGTCCCATCGCATCACGACCGCCGGCGTGACGTCCTTTCCGCCCGCCGCATCGAGGCACTTGCGCAGGTCGCGCAGGAGCGGGTCCGTCACGGCCGTGACGCGCGCGAGGTCGTCCTTCGACGCGTAGTAGCCGTTCGTCCCTTCGCAGGTCGTCGTCGGCGTGGTGCACGCCGCTTGCGCCGCGGCGTCGCGTGCGCCGAAGACGATCGCGCAAGCCCCGATGGGCAGGAGGAGTCGAAGCGAACGCCTCATCTCTCGACTATTCCTATCATGTCAGAGCAGGCGGCGGGCTTTGACCTCGAGGTAACGCTTCACGAGCAGCGGGGTGACCTCCTCGGGACGTGCGTCGAGCACGAGGGCGCCTGCGTTCCGGAGCGAGCGGACGATCCCGTCGCGCCAAGCGATCGATTCGGCGGCGGCGGCGCGGACGAGGACGTCGTCCTCGTCGAGCGGCTTCTCGATCGCGAGGCGCTCGACGTCGACGTCGCGCATGAGCACGCAGAGCGGGAGGTGGCGCGGCAAGAGGCTCTTGACCGCGGAGGCGAGGTCCTTCGCGCTGCGCGGGTCGAGCAGGTTCGTGAAGAGGATGAACAGCGAGCGCACCTTCACCTGCGTCTTCAGGAACACCATCGCGGCGCGGTAGTCCGTGGCCGCGAAGCCGGCATCGAGGGCGTAGACGGCGCGCGTGAGCTTGCGCCCCGCCGAGCGCCCGCCCGTCGGCCGGAGGAAGCTCCGCGGCCGGTCGTCGAACGTGAGGAGCCCCGCGCGATCGCCGCCGCGGAGCGCGACGTCCGCCGTGAGGAGCGCCGCGGCGAGCGCGTGATCGACGCTCGTGAGCCCGCCGCTCTCTCCGCGCATCGCGCGGCCGATGTCGATCGCGAAGACGACGTTCTGGTTCGACTCGGCCTGGTACTGGCGGGAGACGAGATCGTCGCGCCGCGCCGTCGCGCGCCAGTCGATCCGGCGGATCTCGTCTCCGCGCTGCCACGGCCGGAGGCGCTCGAACTCGGTGTCGCCTCCGCGGACGCGCAAGGATCCGAGCCGAGCGTCCTCGCGCCCTTGGCGGCGCAGCATCTCGAGCATGCGAGCGGCGTGCACGTCGGGGTAGACGTCGACATCCTCCGGCAGCTCCGTCCGCTCCTGCGCCTGGAGCAGGCCGAGAGGCAGCGCGTATCGGACGGTGACGGCGCCGAGCTTTCGCGCTCCGCGTCGCTTCGGCGTGATCTCGTACCGGAGCTGCGCCGTGCCGCGCGGGGGCAGCTCGAACGTCGCGGGCAGGCCGCTGACGACGGCGTCCTCGATCGGGTCGTCCATCACGGTGCCCGAGAGCGCGCGGTCGCTCCGGTTGACGAGGACGATCGAGACCGCGTTCGGCCGCCCGACGGAGAAGATGTCGGCCGCGCGGCGCTCGACCTCGATCCGCCGCCGGCGTCCCGCGATCGCGTCCGCGCCCGTCATGGCCACGAGGAGCGCGTCGATGCCGATCCACGCGGCGTCGACGCCCGGGACGAAGCCTGCGACGAGCGCGACCGCCGTCGCGACGAAGGCGAGGGCGACGAGGCGCTTCGTCGGGACGACGCGCAACTCAGGCCCCCGCGGCGACCGCGGCCGCGCGCGGGACGGGCGCGGAGCGGAGGATGTCCTCGATGCGCTCGTCGGCGCCAATCCCTTGGAGCTCGGCGTCGGGGTGGAGCATGACGCGGTGGCGGAGGACGGCCTTCGCGATCGGCTTGACGTCGTCCGGCGTGACGTAGTCGCGGCCCTCGCTCGCGGCGACGACCTGCGCGGCCTTCATCATCGCGATCGAGGCGCGCGGCGAGGCGCCGAGCTCGATGGCGCGGTCCTCGCGCGTGCGTCGCGTGATGTCGACGATGTAAGCGACGACGGCGTCGTCGACGCGCACCCGGCGCGCGAACGCGGACATCGCGAGCAGCTCGTCGGGCGAGGTGACCGGCGCGAGGCCCGAGATGTCCGTCGGATCGAACCCCGCCGCGTGGTTCTTCACGATGCGCTCTTCCTCTTCGCGCGGCGGATCGGCGACGGTGATCTTCATGAGGAAGCGGTCGAGCTGGGCCTCCGGGAGCGGGTAGGTGCCCTGGGACTCGACCGGGTTCTGCGTCGCCACGACGATGAACGGCTTCGGCAGCGATCGGGACGTGCCGTCGACCGTGACCTGGTGCTCCTGCATCGCCTCGAGCAGGGCCGACTGCGTCTTGGCGGGCGCGCGGTTGATCTCGTCGGCGAGGAGGAGCTGACAGAAGATCGGCCCGGGTACGAACGTGAACGTCCCGCTCTGGCGGTCGAGGATGCTCGAGCCGGTCACGTCGCTGGGCATGAGGTCGGGCGTGAACTGGATCCGCTTGAAGCTCGCGCCCGACACGCGCGCGAACGTGCGGGCCACGAGCGTCTTGCCGAGGCCGGGAGCTCCCTCGATGAGGACGTGGCCTCCGGCGATGGCGGTGACGAGGAGCCCGAGCACGAGCTCCTCCTGGCCGACCACGACCGTGGCCATCTGCGATCGGATGCGATCGAAGGTCTGCTGGAACGCCTCCGGGGTCATGAGCTCCTCTCCTCCTGCCCGGCGCCGCGAACCTAACATCTGCTAGCTTCGCAGGCGATGGCAATGGCTACGAGCGAGCGAGGCCCGAGGTGAACAGCACGAGGACCCTGATCATCGGAGCCGGCGTGACCGGGCTCGCCACGGCCGCCGCGCTGAGCGAGCGTGGCGATGACGACTACCTCGTCGTCGAGGGCGACCGCGAGATCGGAGGCTATTGCAAGACGGTCAAGAAGGAGGGCTTCGTCTGGGACTACTCGGGGCACTTCTTCCACTTCAAGCACCCCGAGATCGAGCGCTGGCTGCGCGAGCGCATGCCCGGCCAGCGGATCCGCACGGTCACGAAGAGGTCGTTCATCGACTACAAGGGCCGGCTGATCGATTTCCCGTTCCAGAAGAACATCCACCAGCTCCCCCAGGACGAGTTCATCGACTGCCTCTACGACCTGTACTTCGCGCGCGCTCCGAAGGAGCTGCTCGGAGCGCACGCCCCGCCGCCGACGCCGCCGTCCGAGCGCTCGCTCGAGGCCGCGGCCAAGGCGGAGGTCGAGGCCGCGGCGAAGGGCGGCGCGGAGCACCCCGTCGCGAGCGGCGACGACGAGAGCTTCGAGGCGATGCTCTACTCGCGCTTCGGCCGCTCGATCGCCGAGAAATTCCTCATCCCCTACAACGAGAAGCTCTACGCGTGCGACCTCGGCTCCCTCGACAAGGACGCGATGGGGCGCTTCTTCCCGCACGCCGATCTCACGGACATCATCCGCAACATGAAGGTCGCGAACAACGCGAGCTACAACGCGACCTTCACGTATCCGGAGGGCGGCGCGATCGAGTACGTGAAGGCGCTCGCGAGCGCGGTCCGTCCGGACCGGATCGCGCTGTCGGAGCCGGTCGTCTCGATCGACCTCGACGCGCGCATCGCGCGGACGGACAAGCGCGAGATCCGGTTCGAGCGGCTCGTGTCGTCATCGCCGTGGAGCCGCTTCCTCTCCATCGCGCACGTCCCGCACGACGAGTCGGCCTACTCGTGGAACAAGGTCCTCGTCTTCAACCTCGGCTTCGATCGGAAGGGGCCGCGGGACGTCCACTGGATCTACTACCCGGACCGCGAGATCGTCTTTTACCGCGTCGGCTTCTACGACAACATCTTCGACACGGATCGGATGAGCCTCTACGTCGAGATCGGCTTCGCGAAGGACGCCGTGGTCGACGTCGAGGCGACGCGCAAGCGCGTGCTCGCCGATCTCGAGAAGGTCGGCGTGACGAAGGGCCATCGCCTCGTCGCCGAGCACAACGTCGTGATGGATCCGGCCTACGTGCACATCACGAAGCGATCGATCGCCGAGTACGCCCGCATCTCGAAGGACCTCCGCCAGCGCGGCATCCATTCGATCGGCCGGTACGGCGGATGGACGTACTGCAGCATCGAGGACAACATCGTCGAGGCGCGCGCGCTCGTAGCGAGCTGGGCGGCCTGACCCCCTCGGATCATCGACTCACGAAGCGGACGCCGAGCTCTCCGCGGCAGCCGCCGGCTGCGAGGGCCTCTCCTTCGTGGCGGCCGGCGCCTCGGCGGCCGCCGGCTCGCTCTCGCGTTCGTTCTTCGAGATCCAGCTCCGGCCGAGCCAGATCCCGACGGGGCCGATGATGGTCGAGAGCCCGATGATGGCCCAGAGCATCGCGGCGTTCCGCGGTCCCTGTTCGGGCACGAACGTCGCGAGCAGGTAGCCGGACGTCGGGCCGACGAGGAACTTCGCGAGGAAGTACGGCAGCGACGCGAGGCTCACGTAGGTCGCTTCGCGCCCGCGCGGCGCGATCGACACGTTGTACTCGTACAGGCGCGGTGACCAGAGCGCCTCGCCGATCGTGAGGAGCAGGATCATCGCGATTTGGAACGGCATCGCCGAGCCGAGGCAGAGGACGAACGGGCTCAGCGACGAGATGAAGGCGCCGAAGAGGAGCACCTCGAACGGCTTCCGGTTGCGCGTCAGCGCCGTGCCGAGCGGGGCCAAGAACAGGATCAAGAACGCGTTCAGCGACCAGACCGTCCCGACCGGGAAGCCTTCACCCTGCTCGCGCAGCACGTACTTCGGCCACGTGAAGTGCATGTGCTGGAACATCATGCGGACCAGCGACAGGAGCACGAGCAGGACCATGAACCGCCAGAAAGGACGGTCCTTGAGCACGTCGCGGAGCGCGACGAGCGGGTTGACCTTCTGCGCTTTGCCGGCGCCGGCGGCCGCGTCCTCGGGGTCGACGCGATGCTCGAAGTCCTTCCGGACGAGCATGATCACGCAGAAGGCGATCGTGGCGAACACGAAGCCCAGGGCCATGATGGCCGTGTTCGCGGAGAACGTCGTCTCGCCGAGGAGCGGGAGCGCGATCGCACGTTTTACGAGCTTGCCCGTCGACTCGTCGAGGAACGCTCGGCGGGTGAGGTCGATGACGAACGGACCCGTCAGCGCACCCGCGAGGTTGAAGCTCACGTACCAGAACGAGAAGGCGAACGACCGCGTCCGCTTCGCCGAGGCGCGCTGCACGGCCGCCTGGAGCACCGGCGACGTCGTCGCGTAGGCGAAGCCGAAGGCCAGCAGGGTCACGATCGCCATGTCCGTCGACGGCGCGATCGCCATCCCGAGGCGCGTCGCGGCGGCGAGCGCGAACGAGATGAGCAGCGTCCGGCGCACGCCGAGCGTGTCGGCGATCGATCCGACGAGGAAGACGAACAGCGTCACCAGCGTCGAGAACGTCGCCGCCCACCAGCCGGCGCGCTTGTCGTCCATCCCGAAGTCGTTCGAGAGCCACAAGGGCAGCGTCGGCAGGAAGGAGAAGATGCCGAGGTACTCGAAGAACGTCGCGAGATAGATGAGCCAGAGCTCGCGCGGGCTTTGGATGAGCGCGCGCAAGTCTTCTCGGAGCGTCGTCTTGGGAGCGGTCGCAGAGGAGGGTCCGGCCACGGCGGCCGGCACGCTAGCCCATGCCGCGCGTTGCGCAAAATGCGATCGCCATCTCTGCCGTGCGGGCGACCCGGAGGCTCCGAGGAGGGTGGCCGGTCGGCGGCCTACCGGCGCCGCCCGGGCGTTGCGCGACGCGACGCCGAGGGACGGGACGAGGGCGTGGCGGTGCGTGTAGCATGGGGCGGTCGCGCGAAAAGTTGCGCAATGCCCGGGCGGATCGGCGGTCGACCAGGCTTGAAGAATTCCGATGGGACCGGTCGCGCTCCGATCCGTTCCTCGAAGTGATTGTCGAGGGTTGCGCGCTCGCCTGGCGTGGCACGCGGGCTGCTGTTCGGAGGGTGGATGGAGAGGGTGTCGAGGGTGGTGTTGGCGTCGGCCTTCGTCGCGGCCGTCGCCTGCGGGAACGACAGGGAGGCTCCTCCTCCGTTCGAGGCCGACGTCTACGCGGAGGCGGACGCGGAGCTCCGCGAGCTCGATTTCGGTGACGACGAGCTCGTCGCCGACGAGTTCACGGAGGACGAGCTGGCGGATCCCAATCTCGTGCTCCCCGAGCAGAACCGCGAGGGGCTGGCGGAGGAGGATCTCTCCGAGCTGAGCGACCTCGAGGAGCTCGAAGCCGACGACGGCGTCGACGACGAGCTCGAAGGCGACGAAGGGCCCGTCGAAGAGGAGGGGGATCTCGGGACCGCCTCGATCGGAGCGCCGTCGCTCCTCCCTGCCTCGATCGACCCCGCCTCGCTCGCGCCGCTCGCGGTCCCGACCGATCGTACGTGGTTCGCGGAGCGCTACCCGTGCCCGAACAACGCGAAGAAGTGCGTCTGCCGCGGCTCGATGCACAACTGCCAGTTCCCGAACTCGCAGCCGGGACGGAACCGGTACCTGCCGCCCGAGGCCATCAAGGCGATTCGATCGGTCACCGGCACGGAGACGAGGAAGCGCCTCATCAGCGCCCTCGGCAAGTGGGGGATCGAGCCTGGGACCGCGCTGTACGACGGAAGGGGCGTTCGACGCGGCGTGATTCAGACCCTCCCGTATCGCGAGGGCGCCGTCGGGAGCGTGACCGAGGAGTCGTCGTCGAACCGCTGCTTCTACCTCGACGGGAACGTGCTTCGGCAGAAGAACGTCGACTTCCCGTGTGTCCGGATCAACGCCGGGCAGAGGAAGAAGATCGGCGGTCAGGAGTACGTCTATGCGTTCGCCGTTCGGCTCGACAATGGGATCAACGCGAGCGGCTGGATCCCGCGTTCGAGCATTCGCAGCGGCGCGTTCAAGATGAAGGCGTCGAAGCCGATCGGCGGGAACGACTTCGCGTCGACCGAGTACGTGGTCAAGGACGTCTCGGACTACCCCTGCGAGCCCTGGCGGGACCCGCCGTGCCTCGCTCGCTTCCGCTACAAGGTCCGTCCGCGGAGCCAGCTCGAACGCGGTGAGGATTTCGACGACTACGTGCTCCGGCCGGGCAGCGTGATCAACCTCCTCTACCAGACGCCGCTTCTCGGCGGTGCGTCGACCGACACCTTCCTCGTCGAGAAGAACAAGCTCGCGTTCAAACGGCTCAAGTCGCGCGACAGCAAGCACCGCACCGCGGTCCGCGTCCGGCTCTATCACAAGGGCGGGACGCGTCCGGTGGGCAGCGCCGCCTTCGTGTTCGGGAGCATCAACGGCCGCTTCGGGTGGATCGCCGCGAGCGCGATCAAGAAGGGCAAGGTCGCCTCGGCTTCGTCGACCAACCCGACCCCACCGGGAGGCGAGACGCCGGCGAATCCGGACTTCGACTGCACGAACAATCCGACGGGCTTTTTCTGCCAGACGTGCAAGGACAAGCCGGACGGCTTCTACTGCACCGAGGTCGCCCCCAACGCGGGCGTCTTCTGCAAGAACGGCCTGCCCGAGAAGGGCCTGAGCTGCGCATCCGCTGCCCAGAAGTGCAAGGGCCTGTCCGAGGAAGGCACCATCGTCTGCGAGTGACGTCCGCGTTCGCCGGCGTCACTTCGCGTCGCGGGAGATCGCGACGAGCATCTTCCGGAGCTCCTCGATGATCACGAGCTCGTCGCCGCGCAGCGGATCGCCGGCCTTGGCGGTCGTCGCGCGCGTCCAGAGCTCGGCCGCGCGCTCGGGCGTGACGCCCGTGCGCGCGGCGAGGAACGCCGCCGGATCGGCGCCGCGCGGGAGGATCTCGCGCATCCGGAGCTCGAAGAACCTCCCGTAGGCGGCGAGCGCGTGGGCGTGCGCGCGTGCGCGTGCGTAGAGCGCGCCGGTCGCCCGCACGTGCTCGGTGAACGCACGTCGCGCCTTCGTCACGTCCCGCCGCGGACGAGCGTGGCGGACCCCGTAGGCGAGGAACAGGATCGCCGCCGCCGCGAGCGCGTGCCACGCGCCCTTCCCGAGCCCGGCGGCGACGAGCGCCGCGAAGGGATTCGACGGCGGCGGGATCCCGTCCTCGGCGCGGGCCACGCGGATCTCGCCGAGCGTGGAGAATCCGTCTCGGCCCATGCTCGCGAGCCGGAACGGATCGTACGCGGCCGCGCGCAGGAGGGTGACGAGCGCGGCCGCATTCCGGCGAGGCATCACACCGGCATTCGTGAACAGGTCGGCGTTCGCGACGCCGAGCACGACGCCTCGCCCGACGCGCTTCTTCGCGGCGTACGTCCGATCGCCGAGGAAGGCGATCGCCTGGGCCCCTTCCCACGACAGCGCGTGGCGTCGAGCCGTTCGCGCGCCCTCGACGACGAGCGAAGGTCCGAGCGCCTCGACGTCGTCGTCCTCCTCCTCCTCTTCCTCGTCCACCTCGTCGAGCACGTCGCTCGGGCCGGGGATCCGCACGACGAGGTCGCGCGTATCGGCGTCGTTCTGCTCGGCGCGGAGCTCGGAGGGCCATCCGGCCACGCGCCCGAAGAGCACGAGAGCTCCGCCGGCCTCGACCCACCGCATCATGTGGGCACGCGCTTCGTCTTCGAGCGGCACGCGCTCCACGTCGACGATCACGACGGGTGCGCCTTCGTCGTCCTCGGGGATCGGCATCGTCGCGAGGGAGCTCTCGAGCCTCGCGACCGAGAAGCCGTTGCGCTCGAGGATCGCGATCGGCAGCTCGTCGCCTGCGGGATCGGCGCCGGGCTTCGTCGGCACGCACCCCGCGCCGAGGATCACGAGCAGCGCGACGGCCGCCGTGCGCACGATCGCACGCGCCCGTTCGGCGACGCGGTCGACGGCCTCCACGCTCGCGCGAGCCCCACCGAACTCGACGGCGTCGACCTCGCGCACGATCTCGCGGAGCGACGCCTTCGCGTCTCGCTCCGTGCACGCGCGCACGTACTCGCCGTTCGTCCGATGGCGCGCGAGGCGAATGGCGCCGCGGCGATCGAGCGCCACGAGGCACGCGGCCAGGTAGAGCGAGAGCGCCCGATCGAGCTCGCCGCGCGTTCGATGGGCATTGGCGAGGCCGAGCGCGGTCTCGGCGTCGTCGAGCTCGTGCTCCGGCCTCCGCTGGCTCTCGACGACCGCGGCGCGTCCTTCGGCCGGCTCCGTCTCCGCCGCCAGTCGGCGATCGCGTCGCAGCTTCGCGAGCGCGCGGACGACGGGGATCGCGATCGCGAGGATGATCCCGATGACGAGCGCGAAGAGCAGGACCTGGGCGACGGGGCCCATCCACGCGACGAGGCGCTCCAGCCAGTCGCTCTCCGTCAGAACGGACTCGCCACACGCCCTTCGGAGCCCTTCGCAGGCCTCGATCTCCTGGGCGAGCGGGCAGAGCGCGCGCTGTCGTGGGCCGAGCGGCCGGCTGGGCGCGCTGCAGAACGAGTAGTTGCCCGCCTCGTAGGCCGCCTTGCCGCTCGCATCGATCGCGTCGAGGTACGCGTCCGCGGAGACGCCGGACGGCTCGACGGCTGCGGCGGGAGCGGCGAGCGACGCGCAGCATGCGAGGAGGGCGAAGACGGCGCGCGCCTTCATGCGGCCTCGTCTTTCGGTGCGATGCTCGTGCGCTCGGCGCGCTCTCGTTCCATCCGCGCGGCGAGGCCGGCGAAGCGTGTCTGGATGTCCCAGCCCTCGGTGCGCGTGCGGATGTTCAGGTAGAGGAAGAACCGAGCCGTCGCGACCCAGGGCACCTGGACGAACAGGCCGATCGCCGCGAGCGTGCTCCATCCGCTCGACCAGACGGGACGGGGAGGTCGGAACTGGAGGAGCTCGCCGATGACGGCGCGCCCCGTGACGTCTGCGAAGAGCGCCGCGCCGACCGGCACGAGCGTCGTCACGAGGACGCCGATCAGCGCCTCCGACATGGCGTTGCTCCCGAGCCACTGCGAGCGACCGAGCCCACCGGCGACGTGGCTTCGCTCGAGCAGCACCACCTCGCTCGTGAACAGGAACAGCGCCGCGAGCCAGACGCCGGGGATCACGAACACGCCGAGCCCGAGGAGCACGATGACGAGCACGATCGCTCGCATGGCGAGCACCCGCGGCGCGTCGCGGAGCGCGGCGCGGAGGACGTCCGCTGCGCGAACGTCGTCTTGGAAGACGAGCCGCGAGGCGAGCACCGTGAACGGGATCTCGGCGACGGCCGCGAGCGTCGCGGCGACGACCCACGCGGTGAACGGGTGGAGGAGGTGGCCCGCCGCGAGGGAGACGACCGCGAGCGGCACGACCGAGGCGAGGCCCACCTTCGCATAGGGACGGCCGTGGACGGCGACGAACCGCAGCGCGAGATCGAGCACGTCGGACGCCGAGCGGTCGCGGAAGACGACGCGCGCGCGGAGGAGGTCGAGGCTCATCGTCGCGCCTCCTCCTTCGACGGCACGTCGCCGGCGTCGTCGTCCGAGCGGCCGGCGAGGAGGATGTACGCGAGGACGAGCACGAAGAGCGTCGCTCCGACGACGAGCTTCACTTCGCTCGCCACGCTCGATGCCGACCAGAAGGCCTCGATCGCCGCCGCCATGAGGAGCATCACGGACGCGCCGCCGACGATGACGAGCACCTCGCGCGCTCGCCTCTGGAGCGAGACGAGCCTCGGGAGATCACCGGGCGCGACGAAGGACCAGCCCAGCGAGAGCCCCGAGCCGCCGGCGAGCACGATCGCGCCGAGCTCGAGCGACCCGTGCCCGACGATGAACGAGCCGACGTTCGCGCCCGCGCCCTGCGATGCGACGTAGCCCAGGATGGCGCCGATCGAGAGGCCGTTCTGCACGAGGTAGAACGCCGACCCGATGCCGCCGAAGAGGCCGAGCGCGAAGCATCGCAGCGCGATACCGACGTTGTTGTAGACGTAGAAGCCGGCCATCAGCGCGCCTTCGCCGGCCTCGCGGCCGCCCTCGAAGCCCTTCGCGTACGCCTCCGCGAGCGGCCGGAGCATCGCCTCGGGCACGACGCGGAACGCGAAAGCCGGATCGCGCGAAGCGAGCGCGAGCCCGAGCGCGAGCGGTACGAAGAAGAGCGCCGTGGCGAGCAGCATCTCGGGCTTGCGCCGTCGGACCGCGCGAGGGAAGGCGACCAGCCACGCGTGACGGAGGCGCGCTCTGTCGCGGTCCTCTCGCGTGGCCGCGTGGGGACCGTACACGACGCCGTGCGCCGCCGCCGTCAGCCCGCGCAGGTAATCGACGAGCGGCGCGCTGTATCGGGCGGCCTGCGCCGCGGCGAGATCGGCGCAGACGCTCCGGTAGAGCGGCGGGAGCCGGACGATGCTCTCCGTGTCGAGGCGACGAAGACCCTTCGAGGCCGCCGCTCGAGTGAGGGCGTCGAGCTCCTCCCACTCCGCGCGACGGCGCTCGACGAACGCCTTCTCGGTGAGCGTGGACGCGAGGCTCACCGCGCGCCTCCTCGATCACCGGCGAGAGGCTGCGGCCGCCACGAGCGCGGCGCCTCCTCTCGGCCGGTGTTCACGGCTCGGTCGTAGACGAGCGCGAGCAGACGCGACGGATCCTCGTGCGAGACGCCGAGCCGCTCGCCGAGAGGGCGCGCGATCATCTCCGCGAGCTCGCGCTCGCGCGCGACGCCCAGCGTGTGACGGCGGCGGAGGAAGAGCTCGATGGCGGCGCGCTCCTCGGGGTCGAGCGATGGGTGGCTCGGCAGCATGGCGAGCTCGCGCGGGTGTGCCGGCGGCGTCAACACGAGCGGCCGCGCGGCGCGCGCGCGCTCGGGCGCGACGACCATCGTGCCTGCGACGAGATCTCCGAGGCGCTGGAAGCGCGACGAGAGCGTCATCGACACGAGGCCGACGACGTAGCCGATCGGCAAGAGGTCGGCGGCTCGGAGCAGGTTCCGGAGCGCCGCCGCCCTCCACCCGATCGGCCGTCCCGACGTCGTGACGACCCGCAGCCCGAACGCCATCTTGCCGGGCGAGCGCCCGGTCGCTCCCTCCCAGACGAGGAAGTAGAGCCACTGGGCCGCGAAGAGCGTGACGAGGACGAGCCCCGTCGCGGCCTTCGCCGTCGACCCGATGTTTCCGGTCTCGAAGGCCGTGCCTGCCACCACGAGGAAGACGAGCACCGAGAGGAGCGTGACGGCGCCGTAGCAGACGAGGAGGTCGAGCGCGTGAGCGAACGCACGGCGCGCCGGTCCGGCGACGCGGTAGTGGAACACGATGTGCTCGGGCGTCTCGATGGCGACGACGGTGTCGAGAGGCTCGCTCACGCCCTCATGCTATCAAGGGAGCGCTTCCCCCTCGCGCGTGCCTCAGCGGCGTAGGACCGGCCGGTCGCGTGGCACGTCGGCGTCGTCGCTCGTGCGCGGCGGATCGATGGTGATGCCCTTCACGATGCGCGTGCTCGCGATCGCGAGGCGGGAGGCGAGGACGTCTTCGTCCTTCGCGGAAGGTACGGCCGTCGAGAAGTGCACGAGCAGGCAGCGGCGCAAGAAGGCGCCGAACAAGAAGACGTGCCCTTCCACCCCGCCGCCCGGCCGGAGCGGGTCGAGCGCGACCCAGACGCGCGAGTCGTAGGCCGCCGGGCCGACGTGCACCTGGTCCTCGACCGTCATGAAGGAAGACGCGCGCGAGAGCCAACCGATCCGCTCCGCGCGCTCCTCGCAGCGCCGGCGGTTCACGAGGTCCGGCTCGTCGGTCGTCAGGATCGCGATGCGCGAGCTCGTCGGCGGATGCACCGCGACGAGCTCCGGGCTCCGGTGGTCGTCGATCGTCCAGGCCTTGCCGTCGGGCAGAGGCAGCGTGAGCTGGAAGCGCTTCGAGTGGAACGTCCCCCACGTGGCGTCGTCCGCCGGCAGCTCGGGCGGCCGCCCGGCGATCTCGGACATGCGCACGCCGTCGCCCGCCGGCTGACGAGCAGGCGCTCCCGAGCCGGTCTCGGCGCACGCCGCGAGGCTGACGAGCAAGCATGCGCCCACCAGCGCGCCGAGTCGCCCCATTCCCTGGAGCCCGGAGCCTGGAGCCTGGAGCCTCAAGAGGCCCCGAGCCTCACACCGCCGTCAACCACTCGGGATGGCTGTCGTCGCTGCCGCGCACCACGTCGAAGAACTTCGTCTGCAGCTTCTTCGTGATGGGGCCGACGACGCCCTCGCCGATGGGCCTGTTGTCGACCTCGCGGATCGGGGTGATCTCGGCGGCGGTGCCGGTGAAGAAGGCCTCGTCGGCGAGCCAGAGCTGGTCGCGGGTGATGCGCGTCTCCTCCACCGTCAGCCCCATCTCGCGCGCGAGCGTGATGACGGTGTCGCGCGTGATGCCCTCGAGGATCGACGAGGAGAGGTCGGGCGTGAGGAGCTTGCCGCGCTTGACGATGAAGATGTTCTCGCCGGACCCCTCGGACACGTAGCCGCTCGAGTCGAGCAGGATGGCCTCGTCGTAGCCGCCGAACTTCGCCTCGCGCTTCGCGAGGACGCTGTTCGTGTACTGGCCCATCATCTTGGCCTTCGCCAGGCTGACGTTGATGTGGTGCCGGGAGAAGGAGCTGATCTTCGTGCGGATGCCGTTCTTCAGCGCCTCGTCACCGAGGTATGCGCCCCACTTCCAGGCGATGACGGTCGTCCGGACGGGGTTGTCGGGCGCGTAGATGCCCATCGCGCCCTCTCCGAGATAGACGATGGGGCGCAGGTACCCCTCGGCGAGGTCGTTCGCCTTCAGGGTGTCGATGCATGCGCGCATGACCTGCTCGCGCGTGAACTTCGGCTGGAGCAGGATCATCTTGCACGTGTCGAAGAGCCGATCGATGTGCTCGCGCAGCCGGAAAACGTAGCTCTTTCCGTCGGCGCGCCTGTAGCAACGGATGCCCTCGAACGCGCCGAGCCCGTAGTGAAGCGAGTGGGTGAGAACGTGAACCTGGGCGTCGTCCCAGGCCACCATCTCCCCGTCGACCCAAATCTTCTGCAGCTTTTCGACCATCGACAGCCCGGCTTACAGAGGTTGGAGAGGTGGCTACCGCCGTTTTCCCGGGGGGGAGACTAGTCGTGACCTTCGCGTACGGCCAGCCTAATGCGCTCCGGCCGGTCTCCATCGCATGCTGCGGAGCGTCACCGGGCCCTCGACAGCGACGATGCGCCGCTCCACACGCCGTCGCGAAGGCGGAAGGCGGTCAGCGGCGGAGCGCGACGTAGACGGCGCCTTCGCCGCCGTCGTCCTCGCGTGCGGTCGCGAAGGCGGCGACGTGCTCGCGCGCGGGCCCTTGCGACAGCCACGCCGCGATCTCGCCGCGGAGCACGCCGCCGCCCACGGAGTGCTCGCCCTTGCCGTGGATGACGAGCACGCAGCGCTCGCCGCGCGCCCGCTGCGCGCGCAAGAACTCGAGCAGACGCTCGCGTGCCGCTTCGACGCCGAAGCCGTGGAGGTCGAGCCGGCCGTCGATCGGCAAGAGCCCGCGGCGCAGCTCGCGGACGAGGCTCGGCGGTACGTCGAGGCGACGGCCCTCCACGCGCCTGCCGTCGTCCGTGACCTCGAAGCGCACGGCGTCGTCGACGAGTCGGCGCAGGTGATCGAGCACCGCCGCGGCCTCCTCGCTGGCCTTCTTCCGGAGGTCGACGGGCTCTGCCTTCGTGCTCTCGACGCGCGTCGCGTCCGAGACCGGGATGCGGCGATCCCTTCCCGGGAGCGGTGTGACGCCGCTCATGAGCCGGTGGAAGGTGAGCTCGTCGTCGCGATCGCTCTCCGTCGTGCGCTTCGGCGGAGGCGCAGGCCGTGGCGCCGGCGGCGGAGGCAACGGCTTCTTGCCTGCCGCGCGCCGCGCCTCTTCCTCCTTCTGCCGCTCCTGTTCGAGCTTCGCCTTCAGATCCCCGAGGCCTGCGGCGAGCGGCTTGAAGCCGGAGAACTTCTGGGCTGCGCCGCTCGTCTCGGGAGGATGCTTCGGCCGCTTCTTCTTCGACATCACCCACCTCGCGACCGCCCGAGGAGCGCGGCGAGCGCGCTCTTCACGGACGCGATGCCCGCGAGCACGCCGTCGGCGTAGTGCCAGTCGGGATCGTCGAGCTCGGGGAAGTCGTGCGGGTTCTGCACGTCCTCGAGCGTGAGGCCGGGCTTCAGCCGCCTCGCGAGGTCGAGCACCTTCTGACGCTGCAGGTCGTGGAGCGCGTCGATCTCGCGGCGGAGCTCGTCGAGGACCGTCGCAGGCTCTGCCGCGGACGGCGCGTCGCCTGCGTGCTCGAGCAGCGCGGGGACGTCGCGCGGCTCGACCTCCGTCTCGATCGGGCCATGGCCGCTGCGCGGCGGATACCGTGCGATCGTCGCTCCCTGCTTCGGGCAGATCCCGAGGCAGTGCGTCTTCGTGATCCACACGTCCGAGACGGCTCCGCTCCGTGCGACGGCCTCCTTGAGCGCGTCGTAGACCGCATCGCCGCGCTCGCCGCAACCGGGGCCGAGAGGAGAGCTTTCGCGGCGGTTCGCGCAAACGAACAAATGAAGACGAGGTTGAATCGCGTCGCGCACCAGCACGTCGTTTACCACCGGTGAGTCGTCTGCGAGGCGCTCTCGCGCCTCCGTACATGTGCTTACATACAGCGCGGCCGTTTCGAGTGGTGCTGGATCTCCATCCGCGGATCGCGTGCGATCCATGAACGACGCGGGCCCGTCGTGATTTCGATGGAAAGGCGGCGGCGGGCTTCGGTTCGTTCGTTGCATCGCGCTTCCGTGGCAGTTCCATGCGCGCGGAGCCGAGAGACTCGAGGGCCCAGTTGCTCGATCTGGGTGGCGGCCGGCAGCTCGTCCCGAAGGACGTGCTCGGCAAGGGATCGTGCGCCACGGTCCATCGCGCCCTCCTCGTCAACGACGACGGGATCCGTCGATGGGTGGCGCTGAAGCTCTTCTCGTCGGTGTCGAGCGACGAGTCCGAGAACATCCTCGGCGTGCTCCTCCAGATGGCGCGTCGGGTGGCCTGCGTCGATCACCCGAACGTCGCACGCGTCTACGAGTGCGGCATGTGGCGAAGCCAGCCGTACGTCGTCTCGGAGCTCGTCGACGGCATCTCGCTGCACGCCCTGCAGAGCGCGTATGCCGCGAAGCAACGGCGCTTGCCGCTCGACCTCGCGCTGTTCGTCGCATGCGAGGCCGCGGAGGGCCTCGCGGGCGCCCGCATCGCCCGCGATCCCGACGGTGTTCAGCTCGGCGTCCTCCATCAGAGCTTCTCCGCACGCGAGGTGATGCTCTCGTGGCGGGGCGAAGTGAAGGTCACCGACTTCGAGACCAGCATGGCGCGGGGCGCCACGTCGAGCGTGCGCAACCTCCGCGCGTTCGCCTCTCGCGCGGCGACGATGGCGCCCGAGGTCGCGCAGGGCGCGCCGGCCGACGCGCGCTCCGACGTCTTCTCGCTCGGCGTGATGCTGCGCGAGCTGTTCATCGGTCCGCGCTTCCCTCCGGGCGTCGGGAACGCGGACGCGATCCGCCTCGCGCGCGAGGGATACGTCCACCCGCTCACGTTCCACCCGCATCTCCCCGACGGGCTCGTGTACGTCATCGAGCGCGCGCTCGAGATCGAGCCCGAGCAGCGGTACCCGAACGCCGGCGCGCTCGCGAACGATCTCCGTCGGGTCGCCTTCGCGATGGGCGTCGGCGACGGTCGCTGGTTCCTCCGCAGCGCGCTCCAGCGCGAGTGGGCCGAGCACGCCGAGGAGATCACGGCCGAGAAGACCTACGCCCCTGCCGGCGACGAGCGGGGGCGCGTCTCGAGTCAGGTCGTCGACTTTCCGAAACGGCGCAGGTAGGTCTCGAGCGCGCTGACCACGAGCGCGTGCGTGATCTGTCCGCGATCGAGCAGCGCGGGCAGGCGTGCCTTCGGCACGAGCGCGACCTCGAGGTCCTCGAGATCGTCGAAGGCGGTCGGCCCGACGAGGCGCGCGCCGCGCGCCAGGAACGTGAAGCACCGGTTGCCCTGCAGCGCAGGGTTCGGCTCCACCACGCTCATGAGCTCGAGCGAGCGGGCCTCGTAGCCCGTCTCCTCGCGCAGCTCCCGCGCCGCGGCCGCCTCGGGCGTCTCGCCGGGGTCGATGACGCCGCCCGGGATCTCGAGCGACAAGGCGTCGGTGCCGAAGCGGTACTGCCAGACGAGGACGATCTCGCCCGCGTCGGTCTCGGCCACGATGTTGCACCAGTCGGGGCACTGGAAGACGAAGACGTCCCGCGGCAACGCGTCGTAAATGAGCCGCTCGACGCGGAAGACGCCGTGGTCGGCGACGTCGTGCCGTTCCTCGAGTCGCAGCTTGCGAACGCCCTTCGGCGGAGGGACGAGTGACATCTCGCCGGTCTTTTACGCTAAGCTCCGGCGGCTCGCGACCCGGGGGCCCTTTCCCCCGAGAACGACGACGACGACGATGGGCGCACCGGCAAAGAAGGTCGATACGGACGCGATCGAGAAGGTCATCGTCCAGAACCGCCGCGCCACGTTCGACTACGCGATACAGGAGCGGTTCGAGGGCGGCCTCGTCCTCGTGGGCAGCGAAGTGAAGTCGATGCGCGCCGGAAAGGTCGAGCTCGTCGATGCGTACGCGGCCGTCGAGGGGGGCGAGCTCTGGCTCAAGCAGATGCACGTCGCGCCTTTCGAGCAGGCGACGGCGTTTCCGCACGACCCGCGGCGCCCGCGCAAGGTGCTCGTGCATCGCTCCGAGATCGCGCGCATCGAGCGCGCCGTCGCGCGCGAGGGCATGACGCTGGTCCCGATCCGCCTCTACTTCAAGCGAGGTCGGGTCAAGGTCGAGCTCGGGCTCGCGAAGGGCAAGAAGTCGATCGACAAGCGCGCCGACATCAAGGCGAAGACCGCCGAGAAGGAGGCCCGCGCCGCGATGGGGCGGGCGCGCAAGGGACGCTGATGGCACCGGGAGACGAGCAGGGAACGAGCGAGCCGGCGGCGCACCTCGTGTGGGCGAAGGGCGGGGTCGCGACCGTGCTTCGCGTCGACGACGACGCGATCGTCCTTCGATCGAGCACGCCGGCGCCGCCGGGGGCCAGGCTCGAGGCCGTCCTCACCGGCACGAGCACGGTCGTGAAGATCAAGTCGCACGGCTCGCACAAGGAGGCGGACGGCTCCTTCACGCTGAAGGGCCGGCTGATCGACGCCACGCGCGAGCTCCGCGACAGGCTCTCTTTACTCGCGCCGGCGGCTCGCCCATAACTGCTCGTCATGGCGAAGCGGGCTGGCGCGAAAGAAGCCACGAAGGCGGAGGTCCCCGCGCGCGAGGTCGATCCGGCCGCGCAGAGCGAGGACATCACCTTCGAGCGCTCGCTCCGGCCGCGGACGCTCGACGATTACGTCGGGCAGACGAAGCACAAGGAGAACCTCCGCGTCTTCGTCGAGGCGGCGCGCCGGCGCGGCGAGCCGCTCGATCACCTGCTCCTCTCGGGACCTCCCGGCCTCGGCAAGACGACGCTCGCGCAGATCCTCGCCCACGAGATGGGCGTCGAGCTGCACATGACGAACGGCCCCGTCGTCGAGCACAAGGGCGCGCTCGCGGGGATGCTCACGAAGCTCGGGAAGAACGACATCCTCTTCATCGACGAGATCCATCGGCTGAATCCGGTCGTCGAGGAGAGCCTCTACCCGGCGATGGAGGACTTCCGCATCGACGTGATGACCGGAGACGGCGCGTTCGCCTCGTCGATCCAGGTCCCGCTGCACCCCTTCACGCTCATCGGCGCGACGACGCGTACGGGCCTGCTCACCGCGCCGCTCTTCTCGCGCTTCGGCCACATCATCCGGCTCGACTTCTATCCCGAGGAGGACCTCGCGCGGATCGTCCAGCGGAGCGCCTCGCTGCTGGGCGTTTCGATCGCCCCCGCCGCTGCGCTCGGGATCGCACGCCGCTCGCGCGGCACGCCGCGCGTGGCCAACCGCCTCCTGCGGCGCGTCCGCGATTTCGCGGAGGTGCTCGGCAGCGGCGCGATCGACGAGAGCATCGTCGCGCGCGCATGCGAGCGCCTCGACGTCGACGCGGCGGGGTTCGACGAGATGGACCGGCGCCTCCTCCGCGTGATCATCGAAGATTACGACGGCGGGCCGGTCGGCGTGGAGACGCTCGCGGCCGCGCTCGGCGAGCCGCGCGACACGATCGAGGACGTCTACGAGCCGTACCTCCTCCAACAGGGCTACATCGGCCGGACGCCGCGCGGCCGCGTCGCCACCCGGAAGGCCTACGAGCACCTGCGTTTGCCTTTCCCGGGCTCCGCCTCCTCGACGCCGAAGCAGAAGCCGCTCTTCGAGGAGTGATCGGCGGGCGCGGGGCCCGAAGACCCACACCATTGCCTATTCGTTGCCGTCGGCTCTGCCGGACCGATAGACTCTGCTCGTGAGCGGCGGACCTATCTTGGTCGTCGATGACGACATGGTGAGCCGCCATGTCCTCGGGCAGGCGCTTGCCAAGGCCCAGCTCGACTACGTCGCGGTCGGGTCGGGGGCGGAAGCGCTCGCCCAGATCGAGAAGGTGCATCCCGCGATCGTCCTTCTCGATCTCGTGATGCCGCCGCCGGACGGCTACCAGATCCTGCGCATCCTCCGGGCCCGGCCCGAGACCCGGGAGCTCCCGGTCGTGGTCCTGACGGCGCTCGACGCCGACGACGAGATCGCGAAGGCGTTCGAGGCGGGGGCGGACGACTTCTTGCGCAAGCCCTTCAAGCCGGTGGAGCTCGTCGCGCGCGTCCGCGGGCAGCTCCGCCTCCGCGCTGCGATGGAGCAGCTCGGCAAGAAGGAGAAGGACGCGCAGGTCGTGCTCGAGCTCACGCAGGCGCTCGCGTCGAACCTGGACTTCCGCGGCATCCTCTTCACCGTCGTCCAGCGCCTCGCCGAGGTCGCCAGGGTCGACCGCGTCTCGATCGTCCTCGTCCGCGACAACGAGAACATCGGCTACGTCGTCGCGGCCTCGGACGACGAGCACCTCCGCGACCTGCCGATCGATCTCACGAAGTACCCCGAGATCCAGCAGGTGCTCGCGAGCAACAAGCCGTGCGTCATCGAAGACGCGGCGACGCACCCGCTCATGGAGATCGCGCGCAGCTCGAAGCAGGGCGCGACGTTCTCCTCTCTGTGCATCCTGCCCATCCTCTACGAGGACAAACCGATGGGCGTCCTGTTCCTCCGCTCGAAGCGGCCGGGCGCCTTCGGGGAGCGGGAGGTCGCGCTCTGCCAGACGATCGCGAGCGCCATGGCGATCGCGCTGCGCAACGCGCGCGTGCTCCAGTCGCTGCGCGATCAGACGCAAAAGGTCACGGTCGCGCGGTTCGAGGCCGAGCGGCGGATGCGCTCGCTCCAGCGCTACGCGGACTTCTTCGAGAGCTCGGCGGACGGCATCGTCGTCGTCGACCTCGAGGGGCGCCTGCTCTTCTCGAACCCGAAGGCGCGCGAGATCACCGGCTACGACGAGGAGGATCTCCGCGGCCGCAAGCTCGGGGACATCTTCGCCGACGAGGACGGCGCGCGCGCCCACGACCTGCGCAACGCCTTCCTCCAGGGCAAGTTCCCGAAGGACGTCGACATCCGCATCAAGACGAAGAGCGGAAAGCACGTCATCGTCAACGTGAACACCGCGGGCGTCCTGCGCGAAGAGGGCGCGGTCCTGGCGTCTTTCCGCGACGTCACGAGGCAGCGCGCCGTCGAGGCCGAGCTCGTCAACACGAAGGACTTCCTCCAGCGCGTCATCGACTCGTCGTTCGACGCGATCATCAGCTGCGACATGGAGGGGAAGATCCTCCTCTTCAATCGCGCGGCCGAGCGCATCTACGGCCGGAGCTCCGCGGAGGTCGTCGGCACCGACGTCCGTACGCTCTATCCCGAGGGCACCGCCCAGGAGATCATGAGGCGCATCCGCGAGGGGGGCGGGCGCATCGAAGATCTGCAGATCACGATCATCGATGCCGCAGGGGAGGAGGTGCCCGTGTCCTTCGCAGGGGCCTTGATCATGGAGGGCGACACTCCGGTCGGGAGCGTCGGCATCTTCACGGATCTCCGCGAGAAGATGCACATGGAGCAGAAGCTCCAGCAGGCGCAGGAGCAGCTCCTCGCGCAGGAGCGCCAGGCGATCGTCGCCGAGCTCGCCGGCGCCGCGGCCCACGAGCTGAATCAGCCGCTCACGAGCGTCCGCAACTACGCGACGCTGCTTCGTAGACTCTTGGAGGCGGGAACGCCCGCCAGCGCGGCCGCCGAGGTCATCGAGGGCGAAGCCGAGCGCATGGCGGAGATCGTCCGCAAGATCGGGAAGATCACGAAGTACGAGACGAAGAGCTACGTCGGGAAGCAGAAGATCCTCGATCTCGATCGAGCGAGTGAGGAGGGGGTTCCCGTCGCGCCGACCGCGAGCTTGGAGGGGAGCTCCTCCGGTCCGCTCACCGAGTCGCGGCGTGCGTCGGGTGACGAGGGGGGATGGGGCCTTCAAGTCCGAACGACCAGAGAACGGGAGTAGGCCACGATGGCGATATCTCACTCCGGCAAGGACGAGAACGACGCACAGGAGCGGGTGACCATCTCTTCGGTCCCCATCAGTCGCAAGGAGCGAGTCGGCGTCGTCTCGCTCGGGGTCGAGGCCGCGTGGCTCGACCGGCTCGTCGTCGCCGTATGCGAGATGCCCGTCGCCGATGGAGAGGCCGCCGTCGTCGAGTTCCTCGTCCGGGCGCTCAGCGAAATCTTCCCCGACTGCGGCGTCGGCGCCTGCTTCGTCCCGCAGCCGCCGTCCTCGCCGTCCACCCCCGATCTCCCGCCTGCGGAGCAGCGCCTCTTCAAGTACGTCCCCGAGGGCGAGGAGGGGCGCGCGGTCGGGATGGACCCGACGCGCCTCTTTCCCGGCTACCAATACGAGCGCGTCCTCGAGGTGGAGGAGGGATCGACGACGCTCCACCTCGCCTCGGACGATCCGCAGCTCGAGCAAGACGGCTCGCCGAGGATGCACGTCGCGCGTCGCGCCGCGTTGGCCATGACCCGCGGCCTCGCCTTCGCACGCAGCCATGCCCGCGCCACCGCCGACGCGAAGGAGCTCCGCGCGCTGAGCTCGCACATGATGCAGGCCGAGAAGCTCGCGAGCCTCGGTCAGCTCGCCGCCGGCGTCGTCCACGAGCTCAACAACCCGCTCACGTCGATCGTCGCGTACACCGATTGGCTCATTCGCAAGCACGGGCCGAACGGCGACCCGGACAGCCTCGAGCGCCTGCGCCGGATCAGCGAGTCGTCCTCGCGCATCCTCCGGTTCACGCGCGATCTCGTCGCCTACGCCCGGCCTTCGAGCGAGGTGCCGGTGCCGGTCGCGATCCACAACGTCATCGAGCAGGCGCTCGCGTTCTGCGAGCACGTCATCGCCGAGCACGGCGCGACCGTCGAGCGAGGCTTCGCCGAGTCCCTCCCGCCGGTGAAAGGGATGCCGGAGCAGCTCGCCCAGGTGTTCGTCAACCTGTTCACGAACGCCTGCCACGCGATGCCGAAGACCGGCGGGCGCCTCATCATCAAGAGCGAGCTTTCGTCCGACGGCCGCGTGGTCGTGATCGTGGAGGACAACGGCCACGGCATCGCGAACGAGCACTACGCCGCGATCTTCACGCCGTTCTTCACGACGAAGGGCGACGGGCGCGGCACCGGCCTGGGCCTGTCCATCGTGCGCAACATCATGGACAACCACAAAGCGGAGATCCGCGCCGAGCGCGGCTCGGAGGGCGGAGCGCGCTTCGTCCTGACGTTCCCGGCGGGAACGTGATTCCGCGTGTTTTGCGCGGAATCAGTCCTCGGTCCTCGGTCCTCAGTCCTCAGCAAGAGCTACTCGTCGCCGAAGAACGAGCCTACGGCGATCTCGATGGCTTCGAACGGCTCCGCACGGACCGTCTCGCCGCGTGCGGCGCGCAGCGCGATGAGATAGCCGTCCGGCGTCCAGCGGTGGGCGGTGAGCGTCTCGGTGTCGGGATCGACGATCCAGTAATGAGGGATCCCGGCTTTTTGGTACGTGACGAGCTTGTCGACGAGATCGGTCTTTGCGTTCGACGCGGAGAGCACCTCGCAGACCCAGTCCGGCCGGACCCGGACGGGACGTCCCCGCGGACGCTCCGGCATGTGATCGCGTCGCCAACCCACGAGGTCGGGACGGTAGACCTCGTGCTCCGAGAGCTCGACCTCCACCTCGACGAGGATCCACCAGCCGCCGGGCCCCTTGGGACCGCCGGGCGGCCCGTGAAACCGCGAGCGGAGCGTCGCCGCCAGGCTCGCCTGGGCATCGCCGTGCTCGGCGCTCGGCTCGGCCTTGTGAACGACGACGCCGCGAACGACCTCGCAAGGCGCATCGCCCAGAGCAGCGAGCGTCTCCCACGTCGCGAGCGGCTTCGACGCAGCGGACATGCCCCGAGTCTAGCGCCTGCTCGGGTCTCGGGCCCCGGGCCTCTCTTCGAATCCTCAGTCCTCAGCAATGAGGGCTCGTGCGTCTCGGCGCCGTATCGCGAGCCCTTGCGAGTCGTCGAGTCTTCGCGTGCTTCGTCGCAACGCTGCTCGGCCAGCCGATGTGTTCTTTCAATCGCGAGACGGTGGCACGATGGAAGTGGACCGCGAAGCGCTGGATGAACGGCGGAGGATGACCTGCCGAGGCCCGAGGCCTGAGGCCTCGGGCCTTGACCGACCGAGGACTGAGGACTGAGGACTGAGGTCTGGATGCTCCCCCGCCTGCACCTGTTCGAGTTCAACGACGCGCCCGGCGTGCCCGGGTTCGTCAAGGACACCATCATCGAGTCGTTGAGCCGGATGCTCGCGTGGGGACGCCTGCTTCGTGGTCTCGTCGGGCCGTTTTACGACTTCGTCCGCAAGGCAGGGGTGACCGAGGTTCTCGACGTCTGCGCCGGCGCGGGCGGGCCGGCGGGGATTCTCGTCGACGAGCTGCTCGCCGCCGGCGTCACGCCGCCGCGCTTCGTGCTGACGGATCTGAACCCGCAGGTCGAGAGCTGGGCCGCGCTCAAGCGCCGGCATCCTCGGTACATCGACTTCGTGCCCGAGCCGGTCGATGCCACGCGTCTGCCACCCGAGCTCGCGCGCGGCCGGGGCGCCGTCGTCATCAATGCTCTGCATCACTTCCGCCCGGAGCTCGCCTCGCGCATCCTCTGCTCGCTCGCCGAGGGCTCCGCGGGCGTCTTCGTGGCCGAGCCGTTCGAGCGGACGCCGCTCGGCTTCGCGCTGATGGCGCCCAAGGGCGTGCCCGCCCTCCTCGTGAACCCGATCCTCTCGCCGAGAGACAACTTCAAGAAGGCGGTCTTCACGTGGTTCACGCCTCTGGCCATCGGGGTGTCGATCTGGGACGGCTTCGTGAGCACGTTGCGCATCTACTCGGAGCTCGACCTGCGGGCGCTCGTCGCGCCGCTCGCGCGCGAGATCGAGTTCTCGTACGGCCATTACCCGGTCGGGCGCTTCGGGCGCGGGTACTGGTTCCGCGGGACGAGGCGGGCGGCGTCGTGAGCCGCCGCCGCGCAAGCGTCACTCGGTCGTCTTGCCGTCGAACTCCTCGGTGTCTCTCTCGGCGTCGGCACGCGTGCGATGGACGACCCCGTCGCGGTGGTGCGGCGGCGCGTAGAGCGTGTAGAGCTTGAGCGGCTCGTCGCCTCGGTTGACGACGTCGTGCTTCGCTCCGGCCGGGATGACGATCGCGGAGCCCGGGCCGATGGGGCTCGGCACGTCGTCGATGACCACCTCGCCCGTGCCCGTCTCGACGCGGATGAACTGATCGGTGTCTTCGTGCGTCTCGAGCCCGATGCGATCGCCGGGAGGGATGGCCATGAGCACGAGCTGGAGGTTCTTCGCCGTGTAGACCACGCGCCGGAAGTCTTCGTTCCGCTCCGTGATCGCGTGGATGTCGTCCACGAACCCTCGCATGACCTTGCCCTCTTCTCCGGTCTGCTCACCGGTTCCCGTGGCGCCCGGGAGGCGCGCAGTGGTCCGACCCTCGGTCGCGGTGTCACGCTCGGCCTGTGCGTCCGCACCACGATCGCACGCGAGCGTAGCCAGCGCAGCGACGACCACCGCAACGAGCTTCACGTTGCAACGGCGCATGTCACTCTCCTCACGCCCCACGAGGTGCAAGCCCGGTACCGTGTCCGAGCCTTCGCCGCTGCGCTCGACCGGGCGACGGCGAGCGCGGCCTGTCGCGGAGCTCGGGCGGCGCGCGGTGGTCGCTCGCGTCGTCAGGCGCCGAGGCGGTAGACGCGCTCGAAGCCTTCGTCGAGGTTGCGGATCGTGACGGCGACGATGCCGTGCTCGTCGAGGACGTACTCCTCCTCGATGCGCGGTCCCGCGCGGTCGAAGCGCTCGACGCGGACGTCGTCGAGCGCGCCGCCGACGAGGCTGCGATCGAACGGGAACAGCACGTCACCGGAGAAGACCATGTGCCCGCGCGGCTTGCCGTCGTCGCTCATCCCGCTGCACTCGAGGAAGCGGAAGTGCCCGACGTTGTGCGCCGCGCGGTAGCGGCGCCGGCAGGCGACGCGGGCTCCGCCCGAGGAGGGGAGCACCGTGTCCGGGGTGAAGATCGGGTCGAACGTGATCTCGCTCCCGGCGTGCGCCTCGCGGAACACGCCGAACGTCCGCGAGTAGCGGTCGACGAGCTCGAAGCCCGCGGCTTCGTCGCACGCGATGGCGAGGCCGATCGCGATCGCGGCCGAGGCGTACGGCGATCGATGCACGCGCCTGCCGTACCGCTGGCGGAGCATCCGGCCGACGATCGGCAGCTCGCTTCCGCCGCCGACGACGTAGATCCCGGCGATGTCGTCGCGCATCGCGCCCTGCTCGCCGCCCTCGGCATCCGCGAGGCGCGTCATCACGGGGAGCATCGCGTCGATCGACCGCTCGACGAGCGGACTGCACGCCTCGTAGATCTCCGCGACGGGGAGCGTGACCTCGGGGACCGGCGCGGCCTCGCCGAGGGCGGCCTCGAGGTCGATGCTCGTCTTCTTCGAGCTCGGGTTCAGGCGCTCCTTCGCGTCGCGACACTGATCGCGCAGCCGCGACAGGGAGACGGGGTCGAGCGCCTTCTTGTCGAGCTTCGCACGCTCGAGGACGAGGTCGACGATGACCTCGTCGAAGTCGTCGCCGCCGAGCTCGTTGATGCCCGCGGTCGCGAGGACCTCGTGGCTCACGCCCTGCATCCGGACGAGCGAGGCGTCGAACGTGCCGCCGCCGAGATCGTAGACGACGACGTGATCGCGCTTCGACGTGAGGGTGTTGCGGTGGCGATGCGTGTACTCGAAGCCGGCGGCGGACGGCTCGTTCAACATCGCGAGCGGGGAGAGCTCGGCGCGGCGGAAGGCGTCGAGCGTCAGCAGGCGCTGCGCGCCCGATGCGTTGGCGGGGACCGCGACGACCGACTCGATGGGGCCGGCCCGGAGCTCCTCGGCGAGGGTCGAGCGAACGAGCACGGCGTCGCGGACGTACGCGAAGAAGCGCGTGAGGAGGTCGCCGAGCGTGACCGACACCGAGCCGATTCGGACCTCGCGGCCCGGCGTCGCGTCGGCGCTCGCGAGGAGGCGCTTGAAGGAGCGCACGACGCACGCGCGCTCACCGGCCGCGAGCGCGTCGAAGCCGAAGCGGAGACGACCTTGCTCCTCGGCGACGATCGACGGAATCCAGTCGTGGGAGTCGCCTGCGTCGTCGACGAACGCGAGGACGGGGTAGTTGCCGCGGTCCGCGCAGGCCACGACGGTGCGTGTCGTCCCGAAATCGATCCCGAGTCTCAACGTGAGCCCTCCTCGTCGCTCGAGGCGCCCGGGCGGCCGATACGTGCTTCCGGTCGCCGGGGGTCGGCCCGATACAGCACAGTCGGCCGAACGTGGGCAAGAACTCGTGGGTTTCGACGCGCTCGACGGCTCGCGCGGACCGAAGGATTTCTCTCAGTTCCCCGGCGCCGCGTCGGCGCCCGCGTCGCCGGCGAGCGGCGCGGGCGTCGTGCTCACGAGCGTGAGATCGGCGTCCTCCGTGTAGTACGCGCTGAAGAACGCCGTCGGAAAGGCGATGCTGGTCTTTCGGACGAGGCGCACGAGCAGGCCGTCTTCGACCGCGAAGTACCAGTCGACGTTGTTCGTGCCTTGCTGAGAGCCGGTGACCACGAGCTCCTCGCGGAGGTGTCGCGTGCGAATGGCGGCGCCTCCGACGACGACGTCCTCCTCACCGACGTACTCGTAGGGGCCGCCCGACGTGAACTGGGACGTGCCGGTCTCGCTCTCTTCGTTGCGACCGGTGCAGATGTGCGGCCATTCCTGCTCCGGTGCGGGCGAGAGGAGCGTCATCGTGTCCCCCGGCTTGCAGGTCATGACGGTGCTGACGAGGATGCCGCCGAGGACGGCGAGATGCTGGGATCGGTGCACGCCGACGCGGATCGTCTCGCTGCCACGGAGGCAGAGATCCATCTTCTCCGTATAGCCGGTGCGCAGCGTGAGCTTCGCAGAGTAGCAATCGGCGTCCTCGTGGACGATCGCGACACTCGCGGTCGGTCCGTACGGTGCCGTCCTCGTGTTACCGAGGACGTTGATGGAGTCCTTGCCCGTCGCGACGTAGGCGTAGATGCCCTCGTCCGGGCGTCGTTTCCCCACGGCCTCCGCGTCCGCGGCGTCTGCGGGCTCGGTGGGGGCCACCCACACGTCGTCGGTCTTGCCCGCGTCGTCGGTGAGCGGTGCATGCGGCGGCGGCGTCTGTTCCGTGTAGCCGTCGTCGAGGAGAAGCGAGCAACCCGAGGCGATGGCGGCGGCGAGCACCGCCGTCAGGGAAATCGATCGACGCTTCGCCATCGCCATCGCGCGCTTCCTGTCGCTTGCGTCGAGCGTACGGCCCGGCGCCGTGCCGCGTGCGCATTATCTCGAATGTATCATTCCGGTCGGAATGCGTCAGGAAGTTCGTGCCGGCGCCAGCCTCGAGAGAAAGGCCGCTCTCACGAAACGGGGCGCAGGCTCGGCCGTGGGGGCGGCGCTGGTCCGGGGTCCCACACGAAGTGGTCGATGAGCATCGGATCGCTCCCGTCGAGCACGTCGTCCTTGCCGATCGTCCAGCCTTCGATCCGACCGCTCGGGTGAACGCAGAGGCGCACGAAGTGCTTGTAGCCGGGGTGCCCGAGGACGGTGAACGCCTGCTGGTGCTCGATGCCGAGGAGCATGAGGACGGTGAGGTAGACGCCGAAGACGAGCGCGCCCACGAACGCGGAGGCGACGAGGACCGCGCCGTCGGCCGCGTGGAAGGGGAGGTGAGGGACCACGAGCCGGAGGCCCATCGGGAAGAAGCCGAGGACGACGCCGAACGGGATCGCGAACGCGGCGCGCGCCGCCCGGCTGCCCTGTCCTTGATGCGAGACGAGGTAGAGGACGAGCGACAGGCTCGCGGCGACGATGGCCGAGGTGATGGCGAGCGTCGTCGGTCCGTTGTGCGCGGCGCCGAGGACGATCGACACGACGACGCCGTACGCGAGGTGGACCAAGAAACCCGCGCGCCCGATCATCAGCTTCGCGGGCGCCTGGAGCACGAGCCGGCGTGACGCCGCCGCGCTCGGGTACGCGACGTCCGGCGGCCCCGAGGACTCCGGGTAGGGCGCGACGCGCGTGCCGTGCAGGAACGCTCCGCCGCCGCCCGCGATGACGTGCATCGAGCGCCCGATCGTCCGCCGCTCGTAGTGGTGGAAGTCGCCGGCGAGATAGAAGACGCGATCGCGCTCGAGGCTCAGGCGGCAAGCGGCGAGCATGCGCGCGCCTGGCTCGTTCCGGTGCCCGTACGCCATCGCGGGATCCCCTGCCACGAAGAGGACCGCGCGGGTCGGCGCCTCCTTGCGTCGCCTCGTGAAGTACGCGCGCTGGCGGAAGTCGACGCGCCCGAGCTGGCGATCGGCACCCCACAGATCGAGCTCCGGGGTGAGCGGCAGGCAGAAGTAGCTCGCCTCCTGGATGGGCTCGTAGCCGCGGAGCACGAGGCGTCTCCGGCGCTTGATCGTGGTCCCACCGAAGAACGCGCGCACGGACCGGAACAGGCCGAGCAGCATGCCGTACAGGCCGCCGACCTCGTCGAGGTGGATGGTGCGCGCGACGAGGCCGACCTTGCGACCGGGGCGCTTGCGCAGGCGCTTGCTGATCTTCGGTGTCGGGTCGCGATCGTCCGCACGGAACGGCTCGTCGATCCGGCGCCGGAACAGGCGGCCGAACCCGTCGAGCCCGTCGTACCAATCGTGGTTGCCGGGCGTCCCGAGGAGCACGCGCTTCTTGGAGCTCGCGCCGATCTTCCGGAGCTCCTCGTTCCACGGCAACACGAGCCGGTTGTAGATCTCGTCCGCCGTCGCGACCGGGTAGGAGATGTCGCCTCCGAAGACGAGGATGTCTCCGCGCGGGAGCAGCATGCGACCGCCGTTGCCGTCGTCGACGTCGTAGGTCGACGCGAGCATGCGGCCCACGCCTGCGCTGACGTCACGGTCGTCTCCGGTGTCGGCGGCGAAGTCGATCCAAATCGGCCGCCCGAGCAGCTCGCTGAGCGTGGTCGCTCCTCCGGCGGGCTGGCTGTCCGGCGCCAGGATGCGGCCCGCGGCGGCGACGAGCTCGGCGGGCTCGTTGGGGCGCATCCAGTCGCGCGCGTCGACCGACTCCGTCGCGATCGCGCGCGCGGCGAAGTTACGAAGATGCCCGAAGAGTGAAGTTATGCCGTACCAGCGAATCCCGAAGGGCGGATGTGCGCCTTGCCGGAAGACGAGGGGATCCGGCTTGTCGCCTCGGGGACGGAGGACCACCGGCGGGCGCGTGAGGGTGGAGCTGGGCGGAGGCGCAAGCTCCTCCGAACGGCCCTCACGGGAGCGGCGGTCCTCGCCGTCGAGCAGCACATGGAAGAGGATAGCCTTTTTGGGTTACCCTCGCTGGCAACCATGCGAACGAAGACTGCGCTCACGTTTGCGGTGCTGTCTGCGATCGCGCTCCTGACGGCCAGCGGCCGCGCAGGGCCGCCGAACGTGAAGGGACGCATCGCCGGTCACGAGAAGCTCGTGCCGGAGGTCTACGCCGAGGCGGCCAAGCCCGAGGCCCGGCGCTGGACCTGGCGAGAGCCTTCTCCCTCCGTGAGCGCGCAGTTTCGGACGCTCTCCGCGAACCCGTCGCGCGACATCTGCATCGCCGCGATGACCGCGGCGAACCAGGAGAAGCAGCAGTTCTTGATGACCGTCACCGGTGGGCGCGTGTTCCCCACCACCATCGTCGTGACGCCCAACACCGAGCTCGCCTTCAAGAACTTCGACCCGTTCAAGCACCGGATCCACATCACGGGGCCCGGCGGGCAGAAGCTGCTGCCGCCGGACGACCTGCAGCCGAACGCCGTCCGCAAGTGGGCGGCTCCGGGGCCGGGCCGCTACGAGGTCCGCGACGAGCTGTTCCCCAGCATCCGCACGTTCATCATCGTCGACCCGCAGGTCGTACAGGTCGCCTACCCGGGTCGTGACGGCGCCTTCGGATTCAGCCTGCCGGCCGGCGATTACGTGCTCAAGGCGTTCTTCAACGGAAAGCAGGTGGGCAAGCCGGTCAGCCTCACCGCGAAGGATCGCGGCGTGGTCGAGTTGAAGGAGCCGTTCAGGCTCGACGAAGAGGCGGGCGCGCAATGATGATCCTGTCCCGCATCTGGTACGTCATCCTGGCGATTCTCCTCGCCGCCGCTTACTACGTCGTCGCGCTCGCCGTGGGCCAATACAACCGGCGCAACCAAGCGGCGATGGAAGAGACGCTGAAGGCCGACAGCCAGGTCGTCAGCTGGGCGATGCAGGTCGACGCTCGCCGCCGCCTCGATGTCCTGCTGCTCGCGGCGGTCGATCAGAGCGTCGCCAAGGCGATCAAGGGCGCGAACGGGCGGGAGACGATCCCGGCCTCCTCCAGGGAGGAGGGCGCCAAGGCGCTCCGCGCCTTCAACGAGAAGCTTCCGCCCGAGTACAAGAACGACGTCCTCTTCATCACCGATCGCGAGGGCCGCCTCGTTGCGCAGATCGGATACGACGTCGTCAACGGGTTCGCGGAGTTCGAGCTCGGCGGATACCCGGCCGTCTTCGACGCGCTCCACGGCTTCCTCCGCGACGACACCTGGGTGTGGGGCGGAAAGCTCGCGCGTGTCGTCACACGTCCGGTCGAGGACGAGGTCGGGCAGCCTCCGCTCGGCGCGGTGGTCGGGCTCCGCTGGATCGACGCATCGTTCGCGAAGGAGATCGCGAAGCGTACGCGCACGAACCTCGCGTTCTTCGCGCTCGGCCAGCGCGTCGCGTCCGCGGCGACGACGGACGGGTTCGAGGAGAACTCGCTCGAGGCGCTCGGCAGCGATCTGGCTGCGTTGAGCGAGGACAAGGGGTTCAAGGAGAACGGTCGCACCGACGTCCGGCCGCTCGGCGACGGCAAGGGCGGCGTGCTCTTCGTTCGTCTCCCCGGCGAAGCCTGGGAGCTCAACGGCGGCTTCGCCGTCGCGCGCCCGAAGGTGGCGCTCAGCTCGCCGACCGGCTTCATCACGGGCGCGGACGACACCGACAAGAGGAACGTGAAGCTGTGGCTCGTCGCGGTGATCGCCGGCGCCGCGGCGATCTTCGGGATCCTCTTCTCCTATCTCGAGCACTCGCTCCCGATGAAGGAGCTGAAGGTCCAGGCGGAGAAGCTGAAGAACGGTCAGCTCGACACGTTCACGCTTCCGCGCTTCCGCGGCGGGTATCGCCCGATCGCGGCCGACATCAACGCCGGCATCCAGCGCGTCGTCGAGAAGGGCGGAGGCACGGCGCGCAAGCCCGCCGATCTGGAGTCGATCCTCGGTCCGGTGCCGGCGCAGCCCAACATGAGCGCGTTCTCGTTCCCGCTGTCGGACGGCTCCGGCGTGCAACAGGTCCCGCCGCCCCCGCCTCCGGGACCCGCGACGCCGGCGTCCGCGAACAACCCGCCGCGCTTCGGTGCGCCGCCGCCTGCTCCTCCGTCTCGTCCGGGCAACACGGGCGCCAACGCGCCGGCCGCGACGAGCGCGAATCCGCCGGCGGTGCCGGGTGGGCCGCGACCCCAAGGGTTCCCGCAGTCGGATCGGACGATGGCGATGTCGGGGGGCGGTGGCTATCCGCCGCCGCCGCCTGCGCCGGGCAGCTCGCCCGGAACCGGTACGGGGGCGCACAGCGCGACGGTCGCTGCGACGCCTGCCGCTTCGAAGCGCACGCAACCGGCGTCGCCGCCTTTCCCGAACCCCGCGGCGAAGCTCCCGAAGGGGGACGACGAGGATCAGACGGTCGTCGCGAGCCAGAGCAACCCTGCGGCAGCGGCGTCGCAGGATCCCTCCGAGGAGTGGCAGCGCGTCTACGAGGAGTTCATTCGCACGAAGCGCGAGTGCGGCGAGCCGACCGAAGGTCTCACGTACGAGAAGTTCCAGCAGACGCTGAAGAAGAACCGCGACGCGCTCATGCAGCGTCACGGCTGCAAGCGCGTGAAATTCTCGGTCTACATCAAGGAAGGTCGCGCCTCGCTCAAGGCCACGCCCGTCCGAGAGTGAGCGCTCCCGTCCGGGCGCGCGCGCACCGGGGTTCGGGCACCGTGGCGTGTCCGATTGCGTGACGCGCCACACCGGTCTAGCGTGGCGACGTGCTTCGCCCCACGCTCCGCCGCCTCTCGTGGATGCTCCTCGTGCTCGTCCTGGGCACGCCGCGCGCGGCGCTCGCGACGAACGTCACGGAGACGGCCGACAACGGCTCGGAGCAGATCGCCCGTGGTGGCGCGTGGGTGGCCCGCGCGAGCGATCCGCTCGCGACGACGTTCAACCCCGCGGGCCTCGCGGGCCAGCCCTCGCGGATCACGATCCAGAGCAACTTCCTCGTCCACCGCACGTGCTTCACGCGGCTTCGGGCGGCGAACGACACGAGCGTCGATCCGCTCGTCGACGCCACCGGCCACTTCCCGCGCGTGTGCAACGACATCGAGGTGGCGCCCAACCCACAGATCGGCGGGACCCTCCGCGTCACGGATCGGCTCGGGGTCGGGCTCCTCGTGATCGGCCCGTCGTCGGCGGGCGAGAAGAACTGGCCCGAGTTCGTCGAGGACGCGACCGGCCAGAAGCGCGCCGCTCCGCAGCGCTATCTCCAGACGCGGCAAGCGAACATCGTCGTCTTCCCGACGGTGGGCGTCGGCTACGAGGTCGTCGACGATCTGCGCCTCGGCGTGAGCTTCGGCTGGGGCCTCGCGAAGATCAAGAACACGACCGCGACCGTGGCCCTCAACAACGACGGCCTGACCGCGGACAACGACGTCCGCGCGAACCTCCAGGTCAGCGACTGGTTCATCCCGCGCGTCAGCGCGGGCGGCATCTGGAGCGTGACGCCGAACCTCGACATCGCCGGCTGGTACCAGTGGACGGACGCCATCCGGGCGCGCGGCGACGTGGGCACCGCGACGAGCTACTACACGGCCGCGAACGCGCGCGGCGACGACAGCAACGTCGGGTGGGCGGACACGATCTTCAGCGACTGCGGCACGGGCCGCCCTCAGGACGAAGGCAAGTGCGGCGACGGCGGCAACGCGCGTTTGAAGTTCGTGCTGCCGATGGAGGCGAAGATCGGGCTTCGCTTCCACGAGCCGCGCTCCTCGTCGGCGGAGCGGGCCGGCAAGACGTTCGAGCGCGATCCGCTGGCGAACGACGTGTTCGACGTCGAGGTCGATCTCACCTGGGCGAACAACTCGGCGATCGACTCGCTCCAGGTCCGCTTCCCGAGCGATCCCTCGGGAGCCGGTCTCCTCCCCGTGTCCGGCATCAACGCCGAGATCCCGCCGAACGCGGATCAGCCTCGCAAGTACAAGGACGTCTTCGGCGTCCGCGTGGGCGGCGACTACAACGTCCTGCCCGACCGCCTCGCGCTCCGCGCCGGCGCGTACTTCGAGACCTCGGCGGCGAACCCGCAGTTCCAGCACCTCGACTTCCCGGCGTCGCACCGCATCGGCTTCGCGCTCGGCGCGACCTATCGCATCCGCTTCGGCTCCGACCCTGCGCGCAGCGACGCCCTCGAGCTGATGCTCGGCTACGGCCACACGTTCTTCGGCGAGCAGTCGCGCGAGGATCCGAACGCACGTGGCATCGGAGCCCTCGCGGGCACTTCCTGCCCCGCCGACGCGACCGTCGCCTCGCCCGACCGCTGCAGCGACGGAACGCAGCGGTATCGGACGCGGTGGCCGGTGAACCTGGGTACGATCACGAACTCGTTGAACGTCGTGAACGTGGGGGTCGCCTATCGCTTCTGAGGCTCCGGGCTCCAGGGTCCAGGCTCCAGGGGGCTCGGCCGAGACGCCGGGGCAGGGCGGGCGCAACGAGGTGAGGGCCCAGCTCGTTGTCGATTGCGCGTCCTCGCTGCGAGCGCGTGCTCATGCTCGCTCGAGCGAGCGATTGGCGTGAGAGAAGCGAGACCCGAGCGTTGGTTTTTCGCGCATGCGCGCATGGAACACGCGCGCGGATCGCGCACGAGCGAGCGTTCGTCGAACGATCGCGGATCGTGCTCCCCCGGAGCCTGGAGCCTGGAGCCTCCGTCTGCGGTCGAGCTCTTTCGAACCCGGAGCCTGGAGCCTGGAGCCTGGAGCCTGTATCCTCGTTCCATGAGCGAAGCGCCGCGTAAGGTCATCATCATCGGGTCTGGTCCGGCGGGGCACACGGCGGGCATCTATGCTGCTCGCGCCAACCTCAAGCCTCTCATGTTCGAAGGGCTCACGCGCGGCGGGATCCCCGGCGGGCAGCTCATGATCACGAACGACGTCGAGAACTACCCCGGCTTCCCCGAGAAGATCGCGGGGCCGACGTTGATGAAGGCGTTCCGCGATCAGAGCATCAACCAGGGCGTCGAGATCCGGACGGAGGACGTGAACAAGGTCGACTTCTCGACGCGACCCTTCAAGATCTACGCGGGCGACGACAACAAGGAGTGGCTCGCCGAGACGGTCATCATCGCGACGGGAGCGCAGGCGAAGTGGCTCGGCTTGCCGAGCGAGACGGCGCTCCAGGGCAAGGGCGTCAGCGCCTGTGCGGTGTGCGACGGCGCGTTCTTCCGCAATCAGCCGGTCATGGTCGTCGGCGGCGGCGACACCGCGATGGAGGAGTCGATGTACCTCTCGGGGCTCTGCTCCAAGGTCACGCTCATCCATCGCCGCGACCAGTTCCGCGCGAGCAAGGCGATGCAGGAGCGCGTGCTCAAGAACCCCAAGATCGAGGTGCTCTACAACACCGAGGTCGACGAGATCCTCGACGTCGCGAAGGGCGAGGTCACGGGCGTCCGGGTGCGCAACAACAAGACGGGCGAGAAGGCCGTCGTCGACGTCACGGGCGTCTTCATCGCCATCGGCCACACGCCGAACTCGGACCTCTTCAAGGACTACCTCGAGCTCCACGACAACGGCTACATCAAGACGAAGCCCGGCACGACGCAGACGTCCGTGCCCGGCGTCTTCGCCGCCGGCGACGTCCAGGACTTCGTCTACCGCCAGGCCGTCACGGCCGCCGGCAGCGGCTGCATGGCCGCGCTCGAAGCCGAGCGCTGGCTGGCGGCGAACGGGGCTCACTAGAGAAAGGCTCCAGGCTCCGGGCTCCAGGCTCCAGAGCGCAGTCTCCTGACCGTAGTCTCCAGACTCCAGTCTCCAGCTTGGGAGACCTCCAGTCGGCTCGAGAGGCCTCCGTCAGCTCGGGAGCACTTCAGCCTTCAGCTGGGGAGGATTGCTTCAGCTGGGGAGGATTGCAGGCTCGAGCTCGGGAGGCGTTCAGCCTTCAGCTCGGGAGAGGACCGGGCCGCCTTTGGACAGCGCGACCATTTGCGCGAAACCGCGGAAATCCCGGAGATCGGTGCAAAACGTCCGGTGGCGCCCGGTCGAGCCATGCCGTGGGGTCTTGAAACGACCCGTCGGGTGGAATCCGCTGAGGACTGAGGACCGAGGACTGAGGCCGTGCCCCTGGAGCCCGGAGCCTGGAGCCACATCGCTGAGCCCGGAGCCTGGAGCCCTGATCCGGGACTGGAGTCTGGAGTCTGGAGACTGAAGTCAGATCCCTGTTAGGCTCCTGCCGTGGCGGAAGACTCGGCAGAGGCCTCACGTCCGTCCGGTGATGCGGCGACCGGCAAGGTCAAGTCGCAGCCTCGCGTCGAAGTGCCGAGCGCCGAGCGGGAGGCGCAGCTCGCGAAGGTTCCGTTCTTCGACGGACTGACGCCCGAAGCGCTCGCGATGATCGCCCAAGTCACGACCGAGGAGACGTACGCGAGCGGGACGCGGCTCTTCCAGTACGGCGATCCGGGCGACAAGCTCTACATCATCCTCGAGGGCAAGGTCCGGATCTCGCGCGAGGTCGGAGGCATGGGCGAGGAGGCGCTCGCCGTGCTCGGGCCCGGCGAGGTGTTCGGTGAGATGGCGCTGCTCGACGAGTCGCCGCGTTCCGCCGGCGCCCTCGCGCACGAGCGCTGCCGGCTGCTCGTGATCACGAAGGACGCGTTCGACGACCTGCTCTTCTTGCACAAGGATCTCGCGTACGAGGTTCTGTGGAGCTGCGTCCGTATGTTGGCCGCCCGTCTCCGTGAGACGAACGACAAGCTGACGTTCCTGTCGACGAGCGGTCGCTTCTGAATCTTGCTCATGATGTCTCGACGCTGGAGCACGACGAAGTGGTTGCTCGCGACGGTCCTCGCGGTCGCTTGCGGCCCCGCGCCCGAGCCACAGCCGCCGGGCGGCCTCGCGTCCTCTCCGGACGGAGGAGCGCACGCGCACGTCCCGGCGCCCTCCACCCCGTCGGAGCCTTCGACCGCGCCGAGCGGGGCGGCGACCAGCGTGACGCCGCCGCCCGTCCCCAAGCCGATGAAGCCCATCGTGGCGAGCGCGATGGAGGCCGAGCTCCGCGAGATCGGGCTCGATCCGAAGGCGCTCCCGCCGCTGGACAAGATGGACCCGGCGATGCTGCGGAAGGTGATGAAGCCTTTCACCAAGGCGCTCGGCGTCCAGTGCAGCCACTGCCACGACACGAAGAGCTTCAAGGCGCCGACGCCGAACAAGAAGATCGCGGCCCGCATGTGGAACGACTTCGTCCGCGGCTTGGCGATGTCGGACGGAAACGCGGTCTTCTGCGATAGCTGTCATCAGGGCAGCGCCACGTTCCTCGATCGCTCGAGCATCCCCGCGCTCTCCGACTGGATGAGCGAGAACTACACGGGCAAGCTCGTCCGAACGGACAACAAGGAGCACGGCTGCGAGACCTGTCACGGCGATCCCTTCGAGGGGAAGGTGTTCGCGAAGTTGTGGAAGTGAGATCAGGCTCCAGGCTCCGGGCTCCAGGCTCCAGGGGAAATGCCCAGCGAGCCTCGTGCGCGGCGGCCGAGCCACTCGCTCTCCGAGCGCGCGAACGCAACACGATGAGGCACGTTTCGAGCTCCGGCCGGACGAGAAACAGACGATCGTGTCCGTTGCTGCGCTGATCCTCGTGCTGACGGCGTGTCGGCACCTCGCCGTTCCTCATCTCTCGCTGTCAGCGCACTCTCCCTGGAGCCTGGAGCCCGGAGCCCGGAGCCTCTGTTGAAAACCTGCGGACCCCGATCCCACAACGTGCGAAAACCGCGAGGGAAATAGGTCAGGGTAGGGCGTTCCTTGACTCGGGTACGCGTGTTCAGTACGCTGAACACTGTGCAAGGGCTCACTCAGCGCCAACAGATGGTGCTCGACTTCATCCGTCAGTCGATCGCCGACCGCGGGTACCCGCCGACGCTGCGCGAGATCGGTGCGCGAATGGGGATCCGCTCGACGAACGGCGTCAACGATCACCTCCGTGCTCTCGAGCGGAAGGGGTACCTCACGCGCGAGGACATGAAGTCGCGCGCGCTTCGGCCCACCGCACATGCGAACAGTAATGCGGATGCGGCTCCGGCGAAGGACAACTCGGCGCGTGGGCCCAAGACGTCGAACGAAGACGATGACGTGATCGACGTCCAGATCCTCGGGCGCGTCGCGGCGGGGCTCCCGCTGTTCGCCGAGGAGCACGTCATCGACACCGTCCGGGTCGATCGCGGACTGCTCAAGGGCGGCCGCGAGGTCTTCGGTCTCCGTGTCCACGGCGACTCGATGATCGAGGCCGGGATCCTGAACGGGGACTACATCTTCGTCCGGAAGCAGCTCACCGCGAACCGCGGGGACATCGTCGTGGCGCTCATCGGCGACGAGGCCACGGTCAAGTACTACTACCCGGAGAAGGACTACGTTCGCTTCCAGCCGGCCAACAAGGCGATGGCGCCCATCCTGGTCCGCGCCGTCGACTTCAAGCCGACGATGCTGCTCGGCGTCGTGGTCGGCGTCTTCCGCCGGCTCTGAGGGGCAACGCCGGAAGTCCTTGTCTCACCGCACGCGCCGCTGATAGGTCTCGTAGGCGTCGAGATGCGGGGTTGTCTTCTGGCGGCCATGCTCTGCCTGGCGTCGCTCCTCACGGGGTGCGGCGGGGTTTACTACGCGATCACCATCAACGCGGCCGAGGCTCGTCTCGAGCAGGCGCGCGCCATGGGTGCCGAGACGGCCGCCCCGTACGAGTACTACTACGCGCGGGAGCACCTGCGTGAGGCGCACATCCAGGCGGCCGAGGCCAGCTACGGCGATGCGGCGACCTATGCGGAGACCGCCGAGGCCTATGCGCAGAAGGCCATCGATCTGATCCAGGCCTCCAAACGCGGCGAGGCGCAGAAGTGAAAAGCCAACGGTTGCCTCTCGTCGCGGAGCGCCGGCGCCTCGAGAGGCGCGTCGCGCCGCGCACGCTCCGGACGCGATCCGCGGTCGCCGCGGTCCTCGCCGTCGTCGTCGGCTCTTCGTGCTCCGCGGGACACGTGGCGCGGGGGCGCATCGACGGCGTCAGCGCGGTCGTGAAGAAGGCCGAGGAGAACGGCGCGATGCGCTGCGCTCCTCGAGAGCTCGCGCTCGCCAAGTCCCACCTTCTGTTCGCGCAGGTGCGCCTCGACCAAGGGAGGTTCGAGAACGCGCAGGAGCACCTCGCGATCGCGGAGCCGAACGCGCGCGCGGCGCTCGCGATGAGCCCCGCCGACAAGTGCGCCGAGGAGCCTTCGCTCGCGCGCGAGGGCGATCGCGACGGCGACGGCATCCTCGACGGCTTCGACCAGTGCCCGGACGAGCGCGAGAACTACAACGGCTACGAGGACCTCGACGGTTGTCCCGACGATCCGGACACCGACAAGGACGGCATCCCCGACTCGCGCGATCAGTGCATCCTCCAGCCGGAGGACAAGGACGGCTACCTCGACGAAGACGGATGTCCGGATCCCGACAACGACGGCGACGGCATCCCGGACGAGAAGGACAAGTGTCCGAACGAGCCCGAGGATCCCGACGGGTTCCAGGACGACGACGGCTGCCCCGAAGACGACAACGACAACGACACCGTCAAGGACGTCGACGATCAGTGCCCGAACACGCCGGGCCAGCCGAGCGGCGAGCGGCCGGGCTGCCCGAACCTCGTCGTCGTCACCGCGAAGGAGATCCGGATCACGCAGCAGATCCAGTTCGACACCAACAAGGCGACGATCAAGCCGGTCAGCTTCCCGATCCTCGACGCGGTCTACGACGTGCTCGTCGCCAACCCGCAGATCACGCTCGAGGTCCAGGGCCACACGGACAACGTCGGCAACGCCGCGTACAACCAGAAGCTGTCGCAGCAGCGCGCCGACGCCGTGAAGGCGTACCTCGTGAAGAAGGGCATCGCCGCGTCGCGCCTGGTCGCGAAGGGATACGGCATGACGCAGCCCCTCGTGCCGAACACCACGGCGGAGAACAGGGCCCTGAACCGCCGCGTCCAGTTCATTCGCACCGAGGCCACGAGCCCGTGAGGCGCTGACGGCCGAGCATCGGGGCGGACGCGCGCGCGAGTCGTGCGGACGCTTGCAGATCGCAGCGAACGTCTCGACCACGTCTTCCGGGCCGCCGAGGCGCCCGGCGGGGCGCTTTGTCAGCCCCAAAAATCCGAATCCGGTGTAATGGACCGGCCCGTGAACGTTTCGAGACACGACCTGCGTCGGGGCAAGCCCGACCTCCGATCGTTGCGCCCGTTCGCCGTCTTCCTGTCCCTGGCGCTCGCGCTCTCCGTCACCGTCCTCGCGCCGAACGCAGGGGCGCAGGGCAAGGCCGAAGCTTCCGCCAAGGCCCTTCAGAAGAAGGCGATGGAGGAGGACTACCTGGCGACGGACTTCACGAAGGCGGCGGAGAAGCTCGAAAAGGCCATCGCCCAGTGCGGCACGGATCAGTGCTCCGCGCAGCTGCGCGCCCTCTTGAGGCGCGACCTCGGCGTCGTGCAGATCGGAGGCGGTCTCGACAGGGAGAAGGGCATCGCCAACTTCGTCGAGGCGATCCAGATCGACCCCTCGGTCGAGCTCGACCCCGATCTGAAGACGAAGGATCTCGAGGCGGCCTTCGCCGAGGCGAAGAAGCGCGCGGGCGGGGGCGGCGCGGCTCCTGCGCGGCCGTCGGCCGGCGCGGCGACCGGCGAGCAGCCCGAAGGCGACTTCAAGCACACGCCCGTCGAGAAGCAGCAGGTTCGTACGGCGATCCCCGTCTACGTCGAGTACGAGGGCGACGAGCAGCTCGTGAAGGTCATCGTCCGATACAAGGGCTTCGGGATGACCGAGTGGAAGAAGGTCGAGCTCCAGAAGATGGGTGAAAAGGGCTGGGGCGGCCTTCTCCCCTGCGGCGACGTCCAGCAGGGCACGACGCAGTACTACATCCAGGGTTTCGACGCGAACAACGACCCGGTCGCGGTCGGCGGCGATCGCAACAACCCGTACAAGGTCCCGATCACGAACGAGCCGGTCGAGGAGCCGCCGCACCTGCCGGGCGCCTCGCCGCCCACGCAGTGCGCGGACACGGGCGACTGCCCGCCCAACTTCCCCGGCTGCAAGAAGCCGAGCAAGGACACGACCACGCCCTCGGACGGCGAAGAGGAAGAGGAGCCGTGGGGCAAGGACGGCGGCGAGTTCTGCGAGGAAGACAGCGATTGCAAGAGCAACAAGTGCGTCGACAACAAGTGCACCGACTACCGCAAGAAGAAGGGCAAGCGGTGGTGGGTCGGCATCGCCGGCGCGCTCGACTACTCGTTCGTCCCGACGGCGGAGGACGTCTGCAAGCTCAGGGACGATACGTACCCCGTCAACGACAAGAACTACTACTGCACGCGGAGTGACGGTAGTGACTACCCGTCGCGTGCGCGCGATGCGAAAGCAGAGAACGACGCGATCCGTCCCTCCGCGGAGCGAGGCTCCGACAAGGTCTCCGGCGGCGGTGCGCTCGGCAACATCCGCCTGATGCTCTCGCTCGACTACGCCGTGTCGCCGAACGTGCTCATCGGCGGGCGCCTCGGTCTGGCGTTCAACACATACCCGGGCGAGGCCGCGGGGCAGGATGGTAAGCGTCTCGCAGTGCCTGTGCATCTCGAGCTCCGCGGGACGTACGTCTTTGGGAAGGACGCGCTCTTCAAGAGCGGTTTCGCGCCCTACGCCTTCGCCGGCATCGGCATCAGCCAGTTCGAGACGAGGATCCCCGTGCAGGTCATCGAGGAGCAAGCGACCGGTCTGCAGCGGCGCGAGGTCGACGCCTGGCACCTCGCCGGACCGGCGTTCCTCGCGCTCGGCGGCGGCGGTCGCCTCACGGTGAAGGACAACCTGGCCTTCACGTTCGGCCTCCGGGGCAACCTGGCCTTCCTCAACGCGTTCGCTCCGAGCATCGGCCCGGAGATCGGAGCGCAGCTGGGATTTTGAGCCTCCAGGCTCCAGGCCTATCGAGGCTCCAGGCTCCAGGCTCCAGTGGGTCCTTGCGAGACTGCCGGCGTCCTCGCCGGCAGCGGCGGGGATCTTCTCTTTGGAAAGTGCGCCTGAACCGCGCGGTTGGAGCACGATGGCGGCGATCGCCCGTACTGGAGACTGGAGTCTGGAGACTGGAGACTGAAGTCTGGACCTGAAGTCTGAAGCCCCTCTAGCCCGGAGCCTGGAGCCTCCTCGTATGCGCCCCCTCTCCGACGTCGCACGTCGCATTCGTCCGGCCGTCTTCGCCGAGCTGCAGGCGCGCATCGATCGCATGGCGGAGAAGGGGGCGGACCTCATCCCGCTGCACATCGGCGACACGCACCTGCCGCCGCCGGTCGAGGCGCGGCGCGTGCTCGGGGGATTGGATCCCGACGACGCCTCGCTGCATCGGTATGGGCCGACCGCCGGGATCGACGCGCTCCGCGTGGCGATCGCGCGCGTGCTCTCACGACGCGGCATCGAGGCCAATCCGGCGACCGAGGTGCTGATCGGCAACGGCGGGACGCACGCCCTCTACTGCGCGGCGCAGACCGTGCTCGATCCCGGCGACGAGGTCGTCCTCGCATCGCCGTACTGGCCGCTCGCGCCGGGGGTCTTCACCGCGTGCGGCGCGATTCCGGTCGAGGCGCCGCTCACGCAGCGGCTCTACGAGGACCCGTCGCTCGATCCGGCGGCGTTGCTCGCCGAGGCGGCGACCACGCGCACGAAGGCCGTCTACTTCATCACGCCGAACAACCCCGACGGCAAGGTGCTCACGCGCGCGCAGGTCGAGCGCATCGCCGCGTTCGCGCGCGAGCGCGACCTCTGGGTCTTCGCGGACGAGGTCTACTCCGACGTCGTGTTCGGGCCCGAGGCGGGGCCTTCCATCGCGACGCTCGACGGAATGCGCGAGAGGACGATCGTGCTCGGCTCGCTCTCGAAGAGCCACGCGCTCGCCGGCTTGCGCGTGGGCTTCGTCGCCGCGCCGGAGCCCGTCGTCGCCGCGGGCCGACGGATCTCGACGCACACCGCCTTCAACGTGTCCGTCGCGATGCAGCGCGCAGCCGTCGCGGCGCTCGCCGACGACGCCTTCCCGGCGGCGGCGCGCGAAGCCTACCGCGAGGCGCGCGATCTCTCCGTGCGCGCGCTCGAAGGTGCCCCCGTCCGCTTCCACCTCGCCGAGGGCGCGACGTACCTCTTCATCGACTTCGCGCCCGCCATCGAACGACGACCGGCCGATCGCGCCCTCTACGCCATCCTCGAGCGCGCCGTCGATCGCGGCGTCCTCCTCGCACCAGGCGAGGCCTTCGGCGCCGGCTACACCACGTTCGCGCGCCTCTGCTTCACGAGCGTCCCGCCCGATCGCGTCGTCGCCGGCATCGAGCGCCTGCGGGATGCGGTCGAGGCGTATGTGCGGGGACAGTGACGTCGGGCTCCAGGCTCCAGGCTCCAGGGGACTTCAGTTCTCCGGTCTCCAGCAGGGGCGAACCGCAGCCGGCTTCAGCCGCGCCGTCCCCGAGGCTCGAGAGCCGTGCTGGAGATCGGCAGTCTGGAACGAGCTGGAGGCCTGAGGCCTCCCGAAGGGAAATGAGGCCCGAGGCCTGAGGCCCGAGGCCTGATCCGACTGGAGACCGAAGGCCTACAACGGTCGCGCGCCCGGACGGGCGAGCACCCGCGCCTCGCAGAGCGTGTCGCTGCAGGACACGAAGATGCGCTCGTCGCCCCACAGCGCTTCGAAGATGGCGCGAACGGGGAGCGCTTCGTCCGTGCCCAGGTCGAGCCACCGGACCTCCTCGCCGGCGGTGGTGCGCGCGGCGGCGCGGGCCTCGGCGAACGGTGCGACCGCTGCCGCGGGCGAGGTCGTCCCGTCGATGAGCGCGCCGACGGCGTGCGCGTGGAGGAAGGCTGCGAGCGCCGCTCCGAGCGGCACGGCGTACGAGGCGACCCTGCGGAGCACCATGGCGATGGAGCTCACTGCGATGACCGTGCCGGCGCGAAATCGCCCGGATCTGCGCGAGCTCTCACGGTCGAGCCTGCAATCTCCGACATCTTGGCGTTCGAAGAGGCCTTCACGAGCGCAGCCGATGACAAGGTGTCAACGCGAGGTCGCACCGCGGGTGTGGCCCGCGGTTGACCCAAATCGACCCAATCCGAACGACCGAGCGGCATCCGGATCGTCCCGGTCGGTGGTTGGTTTCGCCGACACGTCGCGGTAGAAGCGCCGGCGTGATGCGTCGCCTCGTGAATTCTTTCGCTCCCGTCGTCGCATTCGCTCTCGCCGCCGCTTGTGGCGGTCAGCCCCCGCCTGCCGCGCCGTGCCCGAAGTGTCCGGAGCCGGTGACCGAAGCGCCGGTCGCTGCGCAGGCGCACGTTCCGACGCCCGACGAGGCGAGGAAGTTCATCGCGGAGGTCGACAAGGAGCTCCGGAGGCTCTGGGTCGCGCGTGACCAAGCGGCGTGGGTGAACCAGAACTTCATCACCGAGGACACCCAGGCGCTCGTCACCGCGGGAGAGGAGGCGACCGCCGCGTACGTCGCGGACGCCATCCAGCGGGCGCGTCGATTCGAGGGCGTGCCGGGGCTCGATCCGGTGACGGCGCGCCAGCTCATGCTCCTCAAGCTCGCGCAGCTCGTGCCCGCGCCCACGAACCCGGAGGAGCGTCGCGAGCTCGCCGAGGCGCAGGCGAAGCTGATCGCGATGTACGGCAAGGGCGAGTACTGCCCGCCGGCCGGCTCGCCGCTCGCGAAGGCGGCCGCGAAAGGCGGCAAGGCCGACGCCGAGAAGAAGTGCCTCAAGCTCGACGACCTGTCGCGCATCCTCAAGAAGTCGCGCAACTACGACGAGCTCGTCGAGGCGTGGACCGGCTGGCACGCGATCGCGCCGCCGATGAAGGACACGTACGCGCGCTACGTGGAGCTCGGGAACAAGGGCGCGAAGGAGATCGGCTTCGCGGACATGGGCGCGCTCTGGCGATCCGCCTACGACATGTCCCCCGAGGAGTTCGAGGCCGACATCGAGCGCCTCTGGCAGGACGTCAAGCCGCTCTACGACGACCTCCACTGCTACGTGCGCAAGAAGCTGCGCGCGAAGTACGGCAAGGAGAAGGTTCCGGAGAAGGGACCGATCCCGGCCCACCTGCTCGGCAACATGTGGGCGCAGCAGTGGGACGGCATCTACGACCTCGTCGAGCCGTACCCGGGTCAGGGATCGCTCGACGTCGACAAGAAGCTCGTCGCGAAGAAGTACGACGCGAAGAAGATGGTCGAGCTCGGTGAGAAGTTCTTCACCTCGCTCGGCCTCGATCCGCTGCCGAAGACGTTCTGGGAGCGCTCGCTCTTCACGCGACCGAAGGATCGCGAGGTCGTCTGCCACGCGAGCGCATGGGACGTCGGCTGGAACGACGACCTGCGCATCAAGATGTGCATCGAGCCGACGGAGGAGGATCTCGTCACGATCCACCACGAGCTCGGGCACAACTACTACTTCCACTACTACAACAAGCTGCCGATCCTCTTTCAGCAGGGCGCGAACGACGGCTTCCACGAGGGCATCGGCGACACCCTCGCGCTGTCCGTCACGCCGGAGTACCTGAAGAACCTCGGTCTGCTCGACACGCTGCCGAAGGGCGACAAGGGGCGCATCAACTTCCAGATGAAGATGGCGCTCGACAAGATCGCCTTTCTCCCGTTCGGCCTCTTGATCGACAAGTGGCGATGGGACGTGTTCTCCGGCAAGACGCCGAAGGACAAGTACAACGAGGCGTGGTGGGCGCTCCGTACGAAGTACCAGGGCGTTGCGCCGCCGACGCCGCGCAGCGAGGCCGACTTCGATCCCGGCGCGAAGTACCACATCCCCGGATCGACCCCGTACATCCGGTACTTCCTCGCGCGCATCTATCAGTTCCAGTTCCACCGCGCGCTCTGCAAGGCGGCCGGTCACAACGGCCCGCTCGATGCGTGCAGCATCTACGGCAACAAGGAAGCGGGCGCGAAGTTGAAGGCGATGCTCGAGCTGGGACAGAGCAAGCCCTGGCCCGAGGCGCTCGCCGTGCTCTCCGGCGAGACGAAGGCGGATGCGTCCGCGCTCGTCGAGTACTTCGAGCCGCTCCGCGCGTGGCTCAAGGACCAGAACAAGGGAGAGCAGTGCGGCTGGTGACGTGCGTCGACACGTTCGGCGCGCGTCGCTGAGAAGCGGCGCCCCGCGCGCGCTCACGCTCTCGAGGCGGGGCGCGCGCGTCGGTCTTTGTGCGTGACCGGCGCGGCGGGTTGGATCCTTCGATCCACCCTGCTCGCACGACTTGGGGTGGAGAGCCCGCGTGCGTGGTCGCGCGCCCACAGCGACGCGCGTCGACGCTCATGCTCGTCACGCGCGCTCACGTGCGTACGAAACGCGTCGACGTGCGCGGCTCGAGAACGCGCGTGCGCATGGCGTGCGCATGGATCGAGCCCGCCACGTCGCGTCCGCGGAGGACGAAAAGTTCCGCCCGATTTCGACTGCGTTTTCCGAGAGAAAACGAATGGCGCGACCTTTCCTCTCGTCGTTCGTCCGCTATCTTGTGAAAGGTGGCTGAGCTCGCCCCGTTCCGAGGAACGCAGTTACCCGTGAACGTCGGCGACGTGGTCGACAAGTACCGCGTCGAGCGCGTCGTGGGCGTCGGTGCCATGGGCCTCGTGGTGGCTGCGCGCCACACGACGCTCGATCAAGTCGTCGCGATCAAGTTCCTCGTCGAGCACGGCTTCGGATCGAAGGAGGAGTCGATCGCGCGCTTCCTCAACGAGGCTCGCGCCGCTGCTCGGATCGACTCCGACTACGTGTGTCGCGTCTCGGACGTCGCGATGCTCGCGAGCGGCGTCCCGTACATGGTGATGGAGTACCTCGACGGCAACGACCTCGAGGAGGAGCTGGAAGCGCGCGGTCGGCTCGAGATCGTCGAGGCGGTCGATTACGTGCTCCAAGCGCTCGACGCCATCGCCGCCGCGCACCAGCTCGGCATCGTGCATCGGGACCTGAAGCCTGCGAACCTGTTCCTCGCGCGCAGGCCCGATGGATCGCGGCGTGTGAAGGTCCTCGACTTCGGGATCTCGAAGACGACGAACACGTCGGCGACGCGGTCGCAGCGCCGGCAGATCAAGAGGCTCACGAAGGAGACGCGCAGCCTCGGGACGCCGGCGTACATGGCGCCGGAGCAGGTCACGGATCCGATGCACGTCGACCATCGCGTCGACATCTGGGCGCTCGGCGCGATCCTCTACGAGCTCCTCACGGGACGGATGGCGTTCGCCGGGGACACCGTGAAGGAGGTGCTCGATCGCGTGGTCTCCGAGGACCCGTGTCCGATCCAGGCGCTCCGTCCGGACGTCCCGCACGCCCTCGTCGCCGCCATCTCGCGCGCGCTCACGCGTGACCGCGAGCAGCGTTGGCAGAGCGCCGCGATGTTCGCACGAGCGCTCGCGCCCTTCGGATCGATCGGCGTCCTCGGTGGGCTGACGAACGTCACGCGCGAGGTGGGATCGCTCTCGTCGATCTCGCCGTTGGGCGTGGCGACGCCCGCGTCGAGCATGGTGCCCGTCGCGCCGACGGACGTCGAGGTGACGGAGCCGGAGGGGACCGACCTCAGCTACTACGTGGCGCAAGACTGGGCCGCGCTGCAGAAGCGCAAGCGCCGCGCGAGCACCGCGGTGCTCGGTATGGGCGCCGCCTTCTTCCTCGCCGCCACGGCCGCTTTGCTCGCGTACCGTGTCGCGCAGCCGCGGCCGGTCGCGGCGCGCGAGGTGTCTGCGGTCGCCGCCGTGGTCGCTCCTTCCGAGCAGCCGGCCAAGACCGCTTCTGCGCCGCCGCCCGCCGTGTCGGCGCTGCCGCCCGCGACGCCGTCCGTCACGGTGTCCGCCGCCACTGCGTCCGCCGTCCCCGAGCCCGCGCCGCCCCCGACGGGAAAGCAGAAGGCATACGTGCAACCTGCAAAGAAATACGTGCATGGTGCACCGAAGCGCCCCGCTCGTCCGCGCGCTCCGACGAAACGCTGACCGGCTTCTCCGGGCCTCTCTTCGTGACGCCGGCACCGACGAACGGCGCCGCTCATAGAAGAGGTTTGATGGTAGAAGCCGCAATTTCCGTTGTGATCGTGCTGGTGGATGCGTTCGGCGATGTGCTCGCGAACAAAAGGTGATCGCAATAGCGAAGCCAGCGTAAGATAGCCACATGAACCAACCCCCCGGTGGCAACTATCCCCCCGGCTATCCGCCTGGCGGCGGCTATCCCGGACAGCCTCAAGGCTTCGGTCAGCCGCAGCAGCCTGGATATGGTCAACCTGGTGCGCCGCAGCCTGGATATGGGCAGCCCGGTGCTCCGCAACAAGGCGGCTACGGTCAGCCGCAGGGCGGATTCGGGCAGCCGCAACTGGCTCCGCCGGGCTACGGTCAACCGCCCCAGCCGGGCGCGCCGCCTGGATATGGTCAGCCCCCGGGCGGACAGCCTGGGTACGGGCAGCCGGGCGCACAACCCGGCTTCGGCCAGCAGCAGCCCGGTTACGGTCAGCCTCCTGGGGGAGCGCCGGGATACGGCCAACCTCCGGGCGGGCAGCCCGGCTATGGTCAGCCGCCTGGCCAGCCTGGCTATGGTCAGCCGCCTGGCCAGCCTGGCTACGGTCAGCCGCCGCCCGCAGGCGGCTTCGGCGCCGCCGCTCAGGGCGCGTTCGGCGCGATGCAACAGGGCATGCAGGGCATGCCCGGCTTCGGCCAGGCGCCCGGGGGAGTGCGTCCGACGCAGCGCAACGCCGTCATGACGATGTTGATCCCGTTCGGGATCGGTTTCGTCGGCAACATCATCGCCACCATCCTCGTGATGGTCACCGAGGTCGCGGCCCTCGGTTACATCGGCAACCTGTTCGGCCTCGTCGCGTTCGTCATGGCGCTCATGTCCGTCATGAAGATGACGAACGAGCTGAAGAGCGTGACGGGGAACGCCGCCCTGGCCTGGTGGCCGTTCATCGTCCCCTTCTACAACTGGTACTGGATGTGGGTCGTCATCCCCGGGGAGATGGCGAAGGCCAAGCAGATGCGCGGAGTCCAGAAGCCGCCGCGCGGATTCATCGTCTACTTCTTCTTCTTCCTCTACGCGTTTGCCGCAGACCTGAACGACCTGGCAGGCGCTCCCTGATCCTCGCGCGGCGACGCGCCGTCGTGCTTTGT
>Ga0207874_1000255_pt1 | contig 80442 bp, 69 predicted proteins | sample HigsolmetaAR201D_FD_184833 | JGI IMG/M metagenome (GOLD analysis project Ga0207874, IMG submission 184833) | Ionic liquid and high solid enriched microbial communities from the Joint BioEnergy Institute, USA - AR20-1-D (SPAdes) (version 2) ...
ATCTGACCCCGGCCGAGTACCGCCAACGCGTCGCCGGAAGTTCTACTTTTGAAATGCCTGCTTGACGGGGAAGCTTACGAGAGGACTTCTCCTTCTTCGCACGCGAGGCGCCCGGGATGTATTTCAACGTCGGCGTCCGTGATCAGGAGCGGCCGGGTGGTGGTGGCCATACCCCGGATTTCTACCTCAACGAAGCCGGCCTCGAGGTTGGCCTGCGCGCGATGTTGCAGGTTACTCTTGATTATCTTGGCGCCGGCCAGCTTTGAGCCGGATCCTTTCCCTGGGAAACGATATGCGTCCTGTCAACGTGCTGCTCACGCTCGCCCTCCTCCTCGTGTTGGTCGGGGCGGCACGGGCGGACGTGCTCATCCGAGCGGCGAACGTGGTCGATTCCGGGACCGGCACGGTCACGGTGTCCGACGTGCTCGTGCGCGGGGAAAATATCGACGCGGTCGGGCCAGGCCTTCCCATACCCGAAGGCGTCCGCGTGGTCGAGGCCGGCGGCCTGGCGCTGGTGCCGGGCCTGGTCGACGTGCACACCCACTGGACGCCCAACGCGCGCCCGGCCGCACTGCCGGCGATCGCCAACGCCTACCTGGATGCCGGCGTCACCACCGTGGCCGACTACCACCAGGCGCCCGAGGTGCACGCGCCGCGCCGCGAGTGGCTGGCGGGGCTGGCCGCGCCCACCGTGCTGTTCGGCGCGCGCATGAGCACGCCCCTGGGCCATGGCGCGGACTGGGCCGACCAGGCCACCACCCGCTGGGTCAACTCGCCGGCGGCCGCGCGCGCCGCGGTGCGCGAGCTGGCCGCGTACAGGCCCGATTTCATCAAGGCCTTCACCGACGGCTGGCGCTACAACAACGCGCCGGACAACACCAGCATGGACGAGGCCACGCTCGCCGCGTTGGTGGAGGAGGCCCACGCCCATGGCATCCGGGTGTACAGCCACACCGTGACCCTGGCGCGCGCCAAGCAGGCCGCGCGCGCCGGCGTGGACCTGATCGCGCACAGCATCCTCGACCGCGAGGTGGACGACGAGCTGATCGCGCTGATGCGCGAGCACGGCACCGCCTACGCCCCGACCCTGGCGGTGTACGAACCGGTGCGCGTCGGCGACCCGCCCCCGGCCGACCCGGAGAACCGGGTGCTGCGCCAGCGCCGCATCAACTTCGAAGTGGCCCTGGCCAACGCCGGCAGGCTGCACGCGGCCGGCATCCCGGTGGTCGCAGGCACCGACGCCGGCATGCCCGGCACCCCGCATGGCCGCGCCACCCGGCATGAACTGGAGCTGCTGGTGCGGGCGGGCATGACCCCGTTGCAGGCGCTGCACGCGGCCACCGCTGGCGCGGCGAAGGCGCTGGGGCTCGGGGACCGCGGCGTGATCGCTCCCGGCTGGCGCGCCGACCTGGTGCTGGTGGAAGGCGAGCCCTGGAACGACGTGGCCGCGCTGCGCAACGTGCGCCGCGTGTTCGTGGCCGGCGAGGAAGTCACCGGGCCGGACGCGCACCGGCCCGCCGCCAACGCGCGCGACAGCCTGCCGCCGGTGCGGATTGCGGCGCTGATCGACGACTTCGAGCGCGAGGATGGCCGCACCGCGCTGGGCACGCTGCGCGTCACCGACAACGACGGCGGCAACGACCGCACGTGGCAGTCGAGCCTGCGCATCGCGCGTGGCGACGGCAACGGCCACGTGCTGTCCACCCATGCCCGCTTCTCCCATGGCGAGCGGCCCTACGCGGCGGTGCTGCTGCCGCTGTCGCGCGGCTCGGTGGCGCCGGCCGACCTCGGCGCCTGGTCCGGGATCACCTTCCAGGCACGCGGCGAGGCCGGCACCGCCTGGGTCGAGGTCCGCGGCCAGGAAGGGCGGCGCTGGATGCACGCCATCCCCCTGGAGCCGCGATGGCGGGAATACCGCCTGGCGTGGAAGGATTTCGAGGGCATGCGCCCGTGGCGCGGCGAGGGCGAGCCGCCGGCCTGGCGTGCCGACGACGCGGTGCAGATCGCGTTCACGGTCAGCGGCGCGCCCGGCTCGACCGCGTGGTTCGAACTCGACGAGGTGCGCCTGGCCCGTGACGTGGAGGAAAGCCGGCAATGAAACGCCACATGCTGACCCTGGCCCTGCTGTGTCTTGCCGGTGCGCCGGTGGCATTGGCCGTGGACGCGCCGGGCGATGCGGCCCGCGTGCGCGCCGCGGTGGAGGACTGGGCGCCGCGGCAGGTGGCGCTGTCGCGGGCGATCTGGGAAAACCCCGAGCTGGGCTACCAGGAGACCAGCGCCTCGGCGCTGCTGCAGGAGGCGCTGCGCGAGGCGGGGTTCACCGTGGAAGCCGGCGTGGCCGGCATCCCCACCGCCTTCGTTGCCCGCGCCGGCCGCCGCGGCAAGGGACCGGTGATCGCGCTGCTCGCGGAAATGGACGCGCTGCCGGGCATGTCGCAGCAGGCGGTGCCGTTCCGGCAGCCGCAGGAAGGCGTCGACGCCGGCCATGCCTGCGGCCACAACCTGTTCGGTGCCGCCGTGGCCGGTGCGGCGCGCGCGATCGCGCAGTGGCTGCGCGAGAGCGGCCATGAGGGCGAGGTGCGCGTGTACGGCACGCCGGCCGAGGAAGGCGGCTCGGGCAAGGTGTTCATGGTGCGCGCCGGCCTGTTCGACGACGTGGACGTGGCCCTGCACTGGCACCCCGCCGACGCCAATTCCGCCGCGCAGGACACCAGCCTGGCCAACCTCAGCGGCAAGTTCCGCTTCCGTGGCGTTGCCGCGCACGCGGCCATGGCGCCCGAGCGCGGGCGGTCCGCGCTGGACGGCGTGGAGGCGCTCAACCACATGGCCAACCTGCTGCGCGAGCACGTGCCGGACGGCACGCGCATCCACTACGCCATCACCGATGGCGGGCGCGCGCCGAACGTGGTGCCGGCCTACGCCGAGGTCTACTACTACGTGCGCCACCCGGACGGGAACGTGGTGCGCGAGGTGTTCGAGCGCCTGCACGACGCCGCGCGCGGCGCCGCGCTGGGCACCGGCACGCAGGTGGAATTCGAGCCGCTCGGCGGCGTGCACGCGCTGCTGCCGAACGACACCCTCGGCCGGGTGCTCGACCGCGCGCTGCGCGGGGTCGGCGGCGTCGACTACGACGCGGACGAACGCGCGTTCGCCACGCGGCTCCAATCCACCCTGGAGCGCCGACCGGCGCTGGAATCGGCGCGGGAAGTCGAGCCGTACTCGGTCGGCGGGCAGCGTTATTCCTCCACCGACGTGGGCGACGTCAGCCAGGTCGTTCCCACCGCGGGCATCTCCACCGCCACCTGGGTGCCCGGCACGCCGGCACACAGCTGGCAGGCGGTGGCCGCCTCGGGCATGTCCATCGGCCAGCGTGGCGCGCTCAAGGCCGCCGCCGCACTCGCCGTGGCCGCGGTGGAGCTGTTTTCGGATCCGGAACTGGTGCGCCAGGCGCGCCAGGAGTTCGAGCAGCGCCGCGGCGGCGTGCCCTACCGGCCGCTGCTGCAGCGCGGGCAGCCGCCACTCGACTACCGCAACGCTCCATCTCCCTGACGTTCGCGAAGCAAGCCCGCGCCTTGCGCGGTGGCCCGTGCCACCGCGTTTTCTTGCGGGCGGGCCGTCAGCGGCCGTTGCGCGCGCGGGCGAAGGCCTCGGCCAGCGCGGTGTTCGGCGGCGGCGCGGCCGGCTTGTGCGTCCTGCCGTGGCGGCCATCGCGCGGGCCGCCGTCACGACGGCCTTCGGCCCTGCCGCCCTGCGCCGCGGGCGCGTCGTCCAGGCGCATGCTCAGGGCGATCCGGCGGCGTTCCACGTCCACGTCCAGCACCTTCACCTTCACGATGTCGCCGGCCTTGACCACCTCTCGCGGGTCCTTCACGTAGCGGCTGGACAGCGCCGAGATGTGGACCAGGCCGTCCTGGTGCACGCCGATGTCGACGAACGCGCCGAACGCGGTGACGTTGCTGACCACGCCTTCCAGGACCATGCCCGGCCTGAGGTCGGTGATGTCCTCCACGCCCTCGGCGAACTTCGCGGCCTTGAATTCCGGGCGCGGGTCGCGGCCGGGCTTCTCCAGTTCCTTCAGGATGTCGCGCACGGTCGGCACGCCGAACCGGTCGTCGGTGAACTCCTCTGGCCGGAGCGAGCGCAGGAACGGGGCATCGCCGATGAGCTGCTTCACCTCGCGGCCGCAGGCCTTCACGATGCGCTCGACCACCGGGTAGGCCTCCGGGTGCACCGCGGAGGCGTCCAGCGGCTCGTCGCCGTCGGCGATGCGCAGGAAGCCCGCGCACTGCTCGAAGGTCTTCTCGCCCAGCCGCGGCACCTTCAGCAGCTCCCTGCGGGTGCGGAACGGGCCGTTGGCGTCGCGGAAGGCGACGATGTTCTCGGCCACCGTCTGCGACAGGCCCGACACCCGCGCCAGCAGCGGCGCCGAGGCCGTGTTCACGTACACGCCGACCGCGTTCACGCAGTCCTCGACCTTCGCGTCCAGCGCGCGCGCGAGCTTGTACTGGTCCACGTCGTGCTGGTACTGGCCGACGCCGATCGACTTCGGGTCGATCTTGACCAGCTCGGCCAGCGGGTCCTGCAGGCGGCGGGCGATCGACACCGCGCCGCGCAGCGACACGTCGAGGCCCGGGAACTCGCGCGCGGCCAGCTCCGAGGCCGAGTACACGGAGGCGCCGGCCTCGTTGACCACGATCTTCTGCAGCTTCAGTTCCGGGTGGCGCCTGATCAGGTCGGCGGCGAGGCGGTCGGTCTCGCGGCTGGCGGTGCCGTTGCCGATCGCGACCAGTTCGACCTTGTGTTCACGGCACAGCGCGGCGAGGGTGGCGATCGAGGCGTCCCACTGCCGGCGCGGCTCGTGGGGGTAGATGGTGTCCGTGGCGACGAGCTTGCCGGTGGCGTCCACCACCGCGACCTTCACGCCGGTGCGCAGGCCCGGGTCCAGGCCCAGCACCGGGCGCGGGCCGGCCGGGGCGGCCAGCAGCAGGTCCTTGAGGTTGTCGCCGAACACGCGGATCGCCTCGGCCTCGGCCTTCTCGCGCGCCTGGTTGAACAGGTCGAGCATCAGGTGCAGGTGGATCTTCGCGCGCCAGGTGAGGCGGCAGGCGGTGCGCAGCCAGGCATCGGCCGGGCGGCCGCGGTCCTCGACGCCGGCGTGGAGCATCACCCGGCCTTCGGCGTAGGCGTGGCCGAGCCCGGCGTCGATGCCCGGTTCCAGGTCGAGCTGCAGGATCTCCTCGCGGCGTCCGCGGAACAGCGCCAGCAGGCGGTGCGAGGGGATGCGGCACAGCGGCTCGGCGTGGTCGAAGTAGTCGCGGTACTTCGCGCCCTCGGCCTCCTTGCCCTCCACCACCTTCGCGCGGATCACGCCGTTGGCCTCAAGCCACGAGCGCAGCTCGCCGAGCAGCGCGGCGTCCTCGCCCCAGCGTTCGATCAGGATCGCGCGCGCGCCCTCCAGCGCCGCCTTCGCATCGGCCACGCCCTTGTCGGCATCCACGAACCGCGCGGCGAACTCCTCCGGCACCAGCGCCGGGTCCGCGAGCAGGCCGTCGGCCAGCGGCTCCAGCCCGGCCTCGCGCGCGATCTGCGCGCGGGTGCGGCGCCTGGGCCTGTACGGCAGGTACAGGTCCTCCAGCCGCGACTTGCTGTCGGCCGCCTCGATCTGCGCGCGCAGATCGTCGGTCAGCTTGCCCTGCTCGGCGATGCTGGCCAGGATCGCGGCGCGCCGTTCCTCCAGCTCGCGCAGGTAGGCCAGGCGCGTCTCCAGGGTGCGCAGCTGGGTGTCGTCCAGGCCGCCGGTGGCCTCCTTGCGGTAGCGCGCGATGAACGGCACGGTCGCGCCTTCGTCGAGCAGCGCCACCGCCGCCTCCACCTGGTGCGGCTGCGCGCCGATCTCGTCGGCGATGGTCCGGGCGATCCTGCGCGCGGTCGCGGTGGCGTTCTCGGTCATGAAGGCATCCGCATCGGGAAACGGGACGCGGATTGTGGCAACCGTGCCGGTGCGGTGCCAGCCGTTGACAGGCGCGGCGCGAGTGGCTCCGCCGCGGCTGCCGCGGTCAGCGTGCGCCGGGATGGCGCTCCAGCCAGCGCGCGAGCCGCTCGCGGTAGTCCTGCAGCGCCTCCTGGTAGAGGTCGTACACGCAGGGATCGCAGCCGCTCACGCAGCAGTCGGTGGGCAGCGGTGGTTCCGGTGGAACCGGCCGAGGGTCGTCGTCGGGGGCCTTCGTGTCGCTCAATGCACGCCTTCCACGGCGGGATGGCGGCGATGTTGCCAGAGCCGCGCCGTCCCGGCCACGCGCGTCAGTGGAACAGGCGCTGCATGGTCCGCCTGAGCCAGCCGGCGTGCTCCTGCGAGCGGGCCATGTCGTTCAGGTGGCGCTTGACGCTCCCGGAATAGGCCTTGTCGTCACCGCGGATGTGGTTGAACAGCCAGCGCGAGAGCATCGTGCGCAGCTCGTCGAGGATGTCCTCGCCGGCCTCGAACCGCATGCGGTATTCCTGCACGCGCTTGGCGAAGATCTCGTGCACCCTGCGGTGCGCGGCACTGAACGGGTATCCCGCCTGCTCCATCAGCGCTTCCTCGAACGCGAAGTGCGAGAGCGTGTAGTCCACCAGTTCGTCCAGCACCTCGACGACCGTGGCCTGCACGCCGGACCGCCGCGCCAGGTCGAGCTGGTTGATCATCTCGACGATGCGACGGTGCTGCGTGTCGATCACGTCGATGCCGGTTTCGAGGTCTTCCTGCCAGGCCAGCATGTGCGTCACCATGTTCGTGGGGGGCTGTGGCGACTTTGCGCCCGGCGGCCGGGCGCGACATTGATCTGGCGCAATCGCCGCGCGGGCGGCGGGAATCAGACCTCGCGGACCATGCCCGGCCGCGCGCGGCGGCGCCAGGGCAGGGGGATGCCGAACAGCACCAGCGCCAGCCAGGCCAGCCGGCTGCTGGCGCTCTCGCGCTCGGGGGCGCGCAGCCCGGGCGGAAGCGGCCGGGCCTCGTCGTCGATGGCGTAGGCGCCTTCCTCCATCGCCCGCAGCACGGCGCGCGCCCGTTCAGCCTGCCCGTCCGGCACCTGCAGCCGGATGCCGCCGATGGCCAGGCGCCACTCCCAGTTGGCCAGGGCCAGGTGCTCGTCGTCGAGCCGGGCCTCGATGCCCTCGGCCACGAGCAGGCCGCGCGCGATCCGCGCTTCGATGGGGTCGAGGTAGGTGGCGACGGTGGTGTACATGGCGGGTGCCTTGTGCGCCCGGACAGGCTACGCTTGTGGCATGGCGCATTCCAGAACCTTCACCCGGATCCTCGGCGCGCCGCTGCTGGCGGCGCTGCTGCTCGCCGGCTGCGGGCGCGGCGATGCGCCCGCGCGGACGGCGGCGGCCGACCCGGCAGCGCCCAGCCGGATCGAGCCCTGGGCGCTGCCGACGATGCTGCCCGGCTCGGCCTCGCCGTCCCTGGCGGCCACCCCGGACGGCCGCCTGCTGCTGTCCTGGACCAACTCGCAGAAGGGCCGCCGGCACATCCTGCAGTTCGCGGCCTGGTCGCCCGCGTTCGGGCGCTGGCTGCATGCGCCGGCCACCATCGCGATCGGCAACAGCCTGTTCGTGAACTGGGCCGACGTGCCGCACATGGCGGCCACGCCGGACGGCGCGCTGTGGGCGCACTGGCTGCAGAAGAGCGGCGACGCGCCCGATGCCTACGACGTGGTGCTCACGCGCTCGCGCGACGGCGGCGCCAACTGGGCGCCACCGGTGCTGGCGCACGACGACGGCACCCGCACGGAGCACGGCTTCGTCTCGATGTGGGCGCAGGGCCCGCAGCAGCTCGGCGTGGCCTGGCTGGACGGCCGCAACACCCGGCCCGGCACGGGCCACCACGGCGGCCACGCCACGCAGGGCGCGATGACGCTGCGCGCGGCGGTGTTCGACGCCGCCCTGCAGCGCGTGCACGAGGCCGAGATCGACGCGCGCGTGTGCGAGTGCTGCCAGACCGCGGTCGCGGTCACCGCGAAGGGCGCGCTGCTGGTCTACCGCGGCCGCGGCGGGGACGACGTGCGCGACATCTTCGCCACGCGCTTCGACGGCAGCGCGTGGACCGCGCCGAAGCCGGTGCACGCGGACGGCTGGGTCATGCCGGCGTGCCCGGTGAACGGCCCTGACGTCGCCGCCCGGGGCGAGGCCGTGGTCGTCGGCTGGTACACCGGGGCCGCCGGCCAGCCCGAGGTGAGGCTGGCGGCGAGCACGGATGCGGGCGACACCTTCTCCGCGCCGGTGGTGCTCGATGCCGGCCCGCAGGTGCTGGGCCGCGTGGCGGTCGCGCTGGACGGCGGGCAGGCGTGGGCGCTGTGGCTGCGCGAGGAGAACGGCGCGCAGTCGCTGTGGCTGTCGCGGCGCAGCGCCGACCTCGCCACCGAATACGAGCGGATCGAGGTGGCCAGGCCAGGCGGCGACGGCCACGCCACCGGCTTCCCGCGGCTGGCGCTGGCCGGCGGCACGGCCTACGTGGTCTGGACCGACGTGTCAGGCGGCGCGCCCACGCTGAAGGGCGCGCGCATCGTCCGCGACTGACCGCGCCACGCCGATGACGGTTCCGGTGTTGCACGTGGACGCGTGGCTGGCGGTCGTGAACAAGCCGCCGGGGGTGATGATCCACCCGAGCCCGTTCGCCGGCGGCGAGAAGGACTTCCTCGTCGACCGCCTGCGCGCGCAGTTCGGCCGCCAGGTGTTCGTGGCGCACCGGCTCGACCGCGCCACCAGCGGCTGCCTGCTGCTGGCCTTCGACCACGACACCGCTTCCGCGCTGGGGCGGCAGATGATGTCGCGCGAGGTGCGCAAGGAATACCTCGCGGTCTGCCGCGGCTGGCCGGAGGAGCGGTTCACCGTCGACCACGCGATCGACGGCGGTCCCGGCAAGCCGCGGAAGAAACCGGCGGTGACGCACTTCGAGCGGCTGGCGACGGTGGAGCTGGACATGCCCTCGGCGCGCTTCCCGACCTCGCGCTACGCGCTGCTGCGGGCGATGCCGGAAACCGGGCGCTTCCGCCAGATCCGCCGCCACCTGCGCCACGCCTCCCACCCGCTGGTGGGCGACACCAGCCACGGCGACAGCCTGCACAACCGCAACTTCAAGTCGCTGGGCATCCATCGCATGCTGCTGCACGCCTGGCGGCTCGGGTTCACGCATCCGGGCACGGGGGAACGCGTCACGGTGGAGGCGCCGCCGGACGGGGAATTCATGCGCGCGGTGGCGCTGTTCCCCGATGCGCCGGACCTTGCCGGCACCGCGCCCGCGGACATGGCGGCCACGGCGTCGTGCTGACGCCGGCATTCCGTGGATGACCGGGCCGTGCGACAGTGTGGCGCCATGGGCATCCGCATCCCCGGGCACGAGATCGAGGAACGCTTCGTCCGCGCGTCCGGGCCGGGCGGGCAGAACGTCAACAAGGTGGCGACCGCGGTCGAGCTGCGTTTCGACGTGGCCCGTTCGCCATCCCTGCCCGACGACGTGCGCGAGCGGCTGCTGGCCAGGCGCGACCGGCGCCTGACCGCGGACGGAGTGCTGGTGGTCCGCGCGCAGCGGTTCCGCACCCTCGAGCGCAACCGCGAGGATGCCCGCGCCCGGCTCGAGGCGTTCATCGCGTCCGGGCTGCACGCGCCGAAGGCGCGGATCCCGACCCGGCCGCCGCGCGCGGCGGCCGAGCGCCGGCTCGGGGAAAAGCGCCGGCGTAGTACGATCAAGCAGTCGCGCGGCCGGCGCGATTGGGACTGACCGCGCCAGGGGGACGTGGAACCGCGATGACCGCAACGCAGCAAGACGTGGTGCCGCCGCTGCCGCCGAGCGCGCCACGGGTGAAGCCCAACGCCTTCACGCGCTGGCTCGGCCGCACCGTGCTGCGGCTCGGCGGCTGGCGGGTGGTGGGCACGCTCCCGGACCTGCCCAAGCTGGTGGTGATCGCCGCCCCGCACTCGTCCAACTGGGACGGGATCTGGGGCTTCGCGGCCAAGCTCGCGCTGGGCCTGGAGATCCGGGTGCTCGGCAAGGCGCAGCTGTTCTGGTGGCCGCTGGGGCCGCTGCTGCGCAAGCTCGGCGTGATCCCGGTGGACCGCAGCCGGTCGCAGGGCACGGTGGAGCAGGCGGTGGAGCTGATCCGCAACTCGCCCCGCATCTGGTACACGCTCGCGCCGGAAGGCACGCGCAAGCGCGTGGAGCGCTGGAAGACCGGCTTCTGGAAGATCGCGCACGGCGCCGGCGTGCCGATCCTGCCGGCGTACTTCCACTACCCGGAGAAGACCATCGGCCTCGGCCCGCTGTTCGCCACGGGCGAGGACATGGAGGCCGACATCCTGGCCCTGCGCGAGTGGTACCGGCCCTGGCGGGGCAGGAACCGCGGCACCGAGTGAACGTCCCCGGTCCGCGCCCGGAGGCGCGGCCGGGGATCCCGGGATGCGGACATGGAAAAGCCCGCGGCGACGCGGGCTTTTCCGTCCCGGGACCGCTCAGCGCGCGCCGCCGAAGCGGTGTGTGTACTGCAGGTAGAAGCTGCGGCCTTCCGTGTCGAACCACGAGATGTCGTAGTACGGGTAGCCGGTGTAGGTCGGGTCGTACGGCGGCATCTTGTCGAACAGGTTGACCACGGTCAGCGACAGCCTGGAACGGTCGCTGAAGCGGTACTGCACGTTGGCGTTGTAGCGGTAGGTGGCCGGGATCCACGGGTCGGTGCCGTCTTCCGGCGACCAGATCTCGTAGTACGAGTCGTCGTTCGGCAGCCTGCCGAGGCGGCGGCCCTGGATCGAGGCGGACCACGCGTTGCGTTCCCAGCTCAGGCGCAGGCTGGCCTTGGTCCGCGGGATGTCGTAGCCGCTGTTGATCGCGAACATGTCCACCTCGTCCACGTCCGGGTACTCGCGGATGTCGTGCCGGTGCACCCAGGTGTAGCCGGCGGCGAGGCGGAAGGTGCCGATGCGGGTGTTCCAGCGCAGGTTGGCGCTGGCGTCCAGGCCGCTGGTGCCCTCGCGCGCGATGTTGATCGGGTTGACGTGCACGCCGTAGAGGCTGCCGTCGGACAGGCGGGTGACGCGCGAGATCATGTCCTGGCAGGTGGCGGAGTTGATGTCCTCGATGCCGAGCCGGCAGTCGGCCTCCCAGCGCATCACCTCGCTGGCGCGCAGGTCCTGCACCTGGTCGCGCATGTCGATGTCGAACCAGTCGATCGACATGTCGAACCAGTCGGCCGGCGACCACACGAAGCCCAGGGTCCACGAGGTGCTGGTCTCGGGCGCGAGGTCCTTGTTGCCCTCGCGGCTGCGGATGATGCCCTCGCGGCGGTAGCTGCAGTCGTCGATGCGCTCGTCCGGTTCCTCGACGGCGCAGCGGTAGTAATCGTCGACCGAGGTCTCGTCGTTGCCCGGGCCGGCGAACACGTAGTGCAGGTCCGGGGCGCGGAACGCGGTGCCGTAGGAGCCGCGCACCAGCAGGCTCTCGACCGGGCGCCATTCCACGCCGGCGCTCCAGGTGAAGCGGTCGGGCTTGCGCCCGGCGAAGCGGTACTGGTCGAAGCGGCCTGCGAGGCTCAGGTTGAGCGTGTCGAGCACCGGCATGCGCAGCTCGCCCGCGACCGCCCAGCGGTTGCGGCTGCCGGCGCCGTCCGAGTCCTTCCAGCTGTAGTAGTAGTACTGCGTGGCCAGCGGGTCGGGATTGAGGTCGTAGCCCTGGTGGCCCAGTTCCGCGGTGGCGGCGAAGCCGGCCGCGCCGCCGGGCAGGGAGAACAGTTCGGCCTGGGTCAGCGTCAGCGCCAGGGTCTGGGTCTCGGACTCGGGGTGGTAGGTGGTGTAGGCGAAGATGTCGTTCCACTCCGAGGGCGTCAGCGGCGTGTACAGGCGCGCCGGGTCGGCGTTGAAGATCGGGTATTCGACGCCGCGCCACAGGTAGCTGCCGGGCAGCTGTTCGCCCAGGAACAACCGGTTCGCGCGCGCGGCCACGATCTGCGGCCAGCTGATGTCGGCCTTGTACTGCGAGTGCCCCAGCGACACCTCGTAGTCCCAGTCGCGCCAGAGGGTGCCCTTGAAGCCGGTGGTGAAGCCGAAGGTCTTCTGCACGGTGTTGACCATGCCGTTCTTCAGCCCGCCCATCTCCTCGAGCGTGAACTGCCGCTGCCAGTATTCGATCTGGCCGGTGGCCTCGTTGTAGAAATAGCCCTCCTCGTTGCCGTCGGGCATCATCAGCGACCAGCTGCGCGGCGCGCGGAACAGCGACACCTCGTGGCGCCCGGCCTGCACGTCGGCGAACCACTCCACGCCGTTGCCGAACAGGTAGCTCAACGAGGCGTAGGTGTTCACGCCGTCGCGCTTGCTGATGATGGTGCGGTAGGCGACGGAGCGGTCGCTGCCGCAGTACCAGCCGTAGCGCGGGCGCTCGTAGTAGCCGACCGTGCCCTCGTTGAGATGGGCGAGGGCGGCGCAGGTGTCCTCGCCCGGGTCGATGTAGTCGTCCCACCAGTCGGTGCGCAGGAAGGTGCGTTGCGGCAGCCGCGAGTTGGCGGTGGGGCCGTCGAAGGTCGAGTCCTGCTGGGCGCGCTCGAAGCCCCACAGCGGGTCCTGGCGGCGGTATTCGAGGCCGGCGACCAGGTTGAAGTCGCCGCGGCTGAAGCCGGTGGAGAGGTTCAGGCGGTGCGATTCGGCGTCACCGCGCCCGGTCTGGCCGTAGCGGTAGTCGACGGTGGTGCCGTCGGCGCGCTTCTTGAGGATGAAGTTGACCACGCCCGAGATCGCATCCGAGCCGTAGATCGCCGAGGCGCTGCCGGTCAGCACCTCGATGCGGTCGATCATCCCCAGCGGCAGGCTGGAGACGTCGGTGAAGTTGCTGCGGCCGCCGAACGGCAGCGGGAAGTCGGCGATGCGGCGGCCGTTGACCAGCACCAGGGTGTGGTTCGGGCCGAGCGCGCGCAGGTCCACCTGCTGCGCGCCGGGCGAGAAGTCCGCGCCGCCGGCCGACTGCTGGCTCTGGGTCTCGCCGCCGTTCTGGGTCAGCGACTGCAGCACGTCCGGAACGCTGGTGAAGCCGCCCGCCTCGATCGCCTCGGCGGTGATCACGGTGATCGGCGCCGGGCCCTCGATGTGCGTGCGCGGAATGCGCGAGCCGGTCACCTGCACCGTCTGCAGTTCGGTCGGCTCCGGTTCGGTCTCCACAGCCGGTGCGGCGGGCGCGGCCTGCAGCGCCACCGCCGGTACGCCCGAGGCCTGCGCCAGCAGCGGCTGCTGCACGATCAGCACCGCGCCGGTGGCGTCGTCGTGGCGCGCCGTGAAGCCGCTGCCGCGCAGCAGCGCGTCGAGCGCCTGCCGCGGCTCGCCGCGCGCGCCCGGAGTGCGCGCGCCGCGGAGCTGGTCGGCACGGTAGATCAGCTGGATGCCGCTCTGCCGGGCGTAGGCGTCGAGGGCCGCGGCGAGGTCGCCGGCCGGGATGTCGACGCCGGCCGGCAACGGGGATTGCGCCTGGGCCGCGAGGGCCGCGGAACAGGCCAGGGACAGCAGGAGGACGCGCAAGGGTCGGGACGGCTTCAAGGGAGTTTCCTCCGGGTGTTGTGCGGATACGGTTCGGGCCTTGCCCGATCAGGACGAACGAGCCCGAAAAATCCCCCGCCGCCGCGCGCCGGGTCAGGGGGCGCGCAGGATGATGCGGTCGCGGCCGTAGTCGGCGCGGACCGGGAATCCCTGCTCCAGCAGGCGGACGAAGGCCTCGGCGTTCTCCCAGCGGAAGCTGCCGCCGATCCGGAGGCTGGCGACCTCGGCGTCGGTGATCTCGATCTTGCGCCGGTTGTAGCGGTTGAACTCGGCGGCGGCCTCGGCGAGGGTGACGTCGCGGAACACCAGCAGGCCGCTGCGCCAGTCCACCAGCTGCTCGGCCTCGGCCAGCGGCACGGTGCGCACCAGCACGCCCTCGCGCCTTGCCAGCGCGACGCTGCCGGCCGGCAGCAGCGCCGCCGGCTGTGGCCGGCCATCGGCCGGGGCCGATTCCAGGCGCACGCTGCCCTCGGTCACCACCACCCGCAGGTCGGGGCCGTCGCGGCGCACCGAGAACCGGGTGCCGACCACGACCACGCGGCGCTCGCCCGCGGCGACCACGAAGGGGCGCGAGGCGTCCTTCGCGGCCTCGAAGAACGCCTCGCCCTGTTCCAGGACGACGCGGCGCTCGCGGCGCGACAGGCGCACGGTGACGCGGCTGTCGCTGGACAGCGTGGCCTGCGAGCCGTCGGGAAGCCGCACGGTGTCGATGCGGCCGAGCGCGGTGCGGTAGGTGGCGGTCTCGATGCCGGTGGCGGCGTACCAGGTCCAGCCCGCGGCCAGCGCCAGCAGCGCCACGGCCGCGGCCGCGGCCCAGGGCCAGGCGCGCCTTCGCGCGCGGCGCGGGCGGAACCGTACGTCGCCCAGATCCGGGGCGCCAGTGGCCGGGCCGGTGCCCGCCAGTCCTGGCCAGGCCCCGCGTGGCGGCGGCCCGTCGCCGCGCAGGCCCGCGCCGAGGGCCTGCAGGCGGTCGCTTTCCGCCCACGCCGCCTCCAGGCGCAGCCAGGCGACCCTGTGCGCGGGATCTGCCGCGAGCCAGGCCTCGAGCGCCGCCTCGTCCTCCGGGGACAGCGGGCCTGCGTCGCGGCGCGCCAGCCACGCCGCCGCGGTCGCCTCGATGTCGCGTGCGCGCATGGGCACGGCCCTCAATCCTCCCCGAGCCTTTCCAGCGGCGCATGTCCGCCACGGCGGGCTGCGCGAGTTTGCCCGCGCACGCCCCCGAAGAAGTGTTCTGCGATCAGCTGCATTCCCTTGGCGATGTGCTTTTCCACGGTCTTCTCGGTGATGCCCAGGCGCGCGGCCACTTCCTTCTGCGACAGCCGTTCGACCCGGCGCAGCCAGACCACCTCGCGGCAACGGTCCGGCAGGCGGTCGAAGGCCTCGGCCAGCCGCCGGAGCACCTGGCGGCCTCCGCACCAGCGTTCCGGCGACACGTCATCCACCAAGACGTTCAAGGACTCGAAATCACCCACCGGCTCGATCGAGACCACCCTGCCGCGGCGGGCGCGGTCCACCAGCAGGTGGCGGGCGGTGGCGAACAGGAAGGCCTTCGGCTGCTGCGGCAGGGCCCTGCCCGCGGCCTCGTACACGCGCGCGTAGACGTCCTGGCGCAGGTCCGGCAGGTCGTCGTGGCACGGCCAGTTGCGCGCGAGGTAGCGCATCAGCGCCTCCTCGTGGACGAGGATCTGCTCGATGAACCAGCGGTCGAGCGCGGCGGCCATGGCCGGCACGATAGCCGATCATCATGGTCCCGGCATGGTGCCATCGGACGGCGGGGGAAAACGCGCCCCCGTTCGTCTCAACACTCCATCCCACAGCGATCCGCGAGAGGAACCCCTGGATGACGGGACGAACCTGCCGAACCCTGCTGCTTGCCGCGGCGTTGCTGCTGTCCTGCGTGGCGGACGCGATGGCGTCCGGCCTGCAGCGCTACCTGGCCGGCGACCGCGCGCTGCCCACCCCCGGCAGGACCTCGCCGGGCCTGCTGCTGATGGGCGGCGGAGACCGCAACGCAGACGCGCTGCGCTGGTTCTTCGCCAAGGCCGGCAACGGCCACATCGTGGTCCTGCGCGCGTCGCTGGCCGGGGAGATCGGCGAGGAGTTCCACGACCGGATCGGCGGCGTGGCCTCGGTGGAGACGTTCGTGTTCGACAGCCGCGGGCAGGCCTACGACCCGGCCGTGCTCGAGAGCCTGCGCCGCGCCGACGGCATCTTCATCGCCGGTGGCGACCAGTCGCGCTACGTGCGTTTCTGGCGCGGCACGCCGGTGGCCGAGGTGCTCGACGCGCACGTGCGCGCGGGCAAGCCGCTGGGCGGCACCAGCGCCGGCCTGGCGATCCTGGGCGAGTTCCTCTACGGCGCGATGGACGGCGGCAGTCTGCACAGCGCGGCGGCGCTGGCCGACCCGCTGGGCGGGGCCAACACCATCGAGATCGGGTTCCTGCACATCGCCCTGCTGCGCGGCGTGGTCACCGACACCCACTTCCGCGAGCGCGACCGCCTTGGCCGGCTGATCGCCTTCCTCGCCAAGGCCGAGGCCATGGCCGGCGGCGGACGGGCGCTGGTCGGCCTGGGCGTGGACGAGGACGCCGCGGTGGCGGTGGAGGCCGACGGCAGCGCGCGCGTGTACGCGGCCGAACCGGGCGCCGGCGCGATCGTGGTGCGCGGCGGGTTCGCGCAGGCGCAGGCGGAAGGCGAGCCGATGAACCTGGACCGGGTGGAGACGGTCGCCGCCGGCGTGGATTCGGTGCTGCACCTGCCGTCCGGCCGGGTCGAGCGGCCGATGTCCGAGCGCGCCTACGCGGTGCGCGACGGCGTGCTGGTCGCGTTGCAGGCGCCGCTGCTGGCGATCCACGGCGGTGCCGGCGTCGAGCCCGGCGACCTGACGCCGGAGGAGGAAGCCGCCGCGCGCGAGGCGCTCGCGGCTGCGCTGCGCGCGGGCTACCAGCGGTTGCGCGCCGGCCGCCCGGCGCTGGACGCGGTGACCGCCGCGATCACCGTGCTCGAGGACGCGCCCATGTTCAATGCCGGGCGCGGCGCGGTGTTCACCCACGACGGCAGGAACGAACTGGACACCTCGATCATGGACGGCGCCACCGGCCGCGCCGGCGCCGCGGCCGGACTGCACCGGGTGAAGAACCCGATCCTGCTGGCGCGGGCGATCATGGACAGGTCGCGCCACGTGATGATGATCGGCGACGGCGCCGAACAATTCGCGAAGGAAGCGGGCATCGAGCTGGTGGACCCGTCGTACTTCCGGACCGAGAAGCGCTGGCGCCAGCTGCAGAAGGCGCTGCAGGACGACAGCCGGCCGCATGCGCTGCATTCGGAAGCGCCGGCCAGGGCGTATTTCGGCACCGTCGGCGCGGTGGCGCTGGACGCGGACGGACACCTCGCGGCCGGCACCTCGACCGGCGGCATGACCAACAAGCGCTACGGCCGCGTCGGCGACGCGCCGATCATCGGCGCCGGCACCTGGGCCGATGAGCGCTGCGCGGTCTCCGGCACCGGCTGGGGCGAGTTCTACATCCGCACCGCCGCCGCGCACGAGATCTGCGCGCGCATGCGCCTGGCGGGCGAGAGCCTGGCCGGCGCCGGCGAGCGCGTGATCAACCGGATGATCCCGCGTGCCGGCGGCGACGGCGGCGCGATCGCGCTTGATGCCGTGGGCAACGTCGCGTTCCCGTTCAACACCCCCGGCATGTACCGCGGCTGGATCGGCGCCGACGGCGTGCCGCACGTGGCGATCTGGCGCGACGAGCCGCTGCCGCGTCCATGACCGCGTCCCCGGGGCGCGTCCTCAGCGCTCCGAGTGGCCGCTGTCGTAGTAGTCGCGGCGCACGAACAGGTCCGGCTGGATCAGGTCCATGAACGCGCGCGCCTGCGGCGAGGGCAGCTTGCCCTTGCGCATCACCACGCCGTAGCTGCGGTCGGGGAAGAAGTTGGCGACGGAGCGCACGGCCAGCCGCCCGTGGTCGGACTCGTTCAGGCAGATCGAGGACAGGATGCTGATGCCCAGTCCCATCGCCACGTACTGCTTGATCACCTCCCAGCCGCCGACCTCCAGCGCCACCGTGTAGGGCACGCGGTTCTGCTGGAACACCAGGTCCACCAGCCGCCAGGTGATCTGGCGCCTGGGCGGCAGGATCAGTCCGTGGCGGCCGATGTCGGCGAGGGTCAGGTCGGGCTTGTCGGCCAGCGGGTGCCCGGGCGGCATCACCAGCATCTGCTCGAACCGGTACAGCGGGGCGTAGCTGAGATCGGCGGGGACGTCGTGCATCGAGCCCACCACCAGGTCCACGGCGTCGGCGCGCAGCAGGTCCGTGCCGTCGGAGCTGACGGTGTTGTGCAGGCTCAGCCGCACGTCCGGGTGGCGCTCGCGGAAGCGGGCCACGATCCGCGGCAGCAGGTAGAGGATGGTCGAGCTGTTGGCGGCGATGTGCAGTTCGCCCGGGTCCAGGCCCTTGAGCCGGCTGCGGAAGGCGGTGGGCAGGGTGTCGATCGCCTCCACCAGCGGCCGGGCCAGCTCGTACAGGACTTCCCCGGCGCGGGTCGGGACCAGCCGCCGCCCGCTGCGCTCGAAGAGCTTCTCGCCCAGTTCCCGCTCCAGCGCCTGCAGCTGGAGGGTGATGGCCGGCTGGCTGACGAACAGGGCCTCGGCCGCGCGCGAAACCGAGCCCAGGCGGGCGGTCTGGCAGAAGGCGCGCAGGGGCTTGAGCCGGTCGGCCTTGTAGGCGAAGCGCGGCATGGAATCCGGCATCGAAGCCCTTGTTCCCAAAGGGATATTAGGTGTTCTTATGAATTACATTGATAAAACTGGTTTGTCAAATAATCAGGTTGGAGAGAGGGTGGTGTTGCACCGCAATATCGACGATGCAGGAGCAGCACCATGTCCGCAGTCCTCCAGGAAAAGCAGGCCGGCCCCTCCACCGACGGCATCCGGCTCACGGGCGGGGTCCCGGCCGACCTGATCACCCCGGCGGCGGCCGCGTTCCTCGCCGGCCTGCACCGCCGCTTCGAACCCGCGCGCCAGGCCCGGCTCGCCGCCAGGGCCCGCCGCCAGGCGGAATTCGACGCCGGGGCGCTGCCCGGTTTCCGCGACGACACCCGCCGGATCCGCGAGTCCGACTGGCACGTGGCGAAGCTGCCGAAGGCGCTGCTCGACCGCCGGGTCGAGATCACCGGCCCGGTGGACCCGAAGATGGTCATCAACGCGCTCAACTCCGGTGCGAACTGCTACATGGCCGACTTCGAGGACGCGACCTCGCCGACCTGGGACAACCTGGTCACCGGCCAGCGCGCGCTGCGCGAGGCGGTCGCGGGCACGCTGGCCTTCACCGCGCCCAACGGCAAGCGCTACGAGCTCAAGCCCGAGGAGGGGCGTGCGGTGCTGATCGTGCGCCCGCGCGGCTGGCACCTGGACGAGAAGCACGTGCTGGTGGACGGCCAGCGCATGTCCGGCGCGCTGTTCGACGCCGGCCTGTTCTGCTTCCACAACGCCGCCGCGCTCGCCCGCAAAGACCGCGGCCCGTACCTGTACCTGCCCAAGCTGCAGTGTATGGAGGAGGCCGCGCTGTGGGAGGACGTGCTGTCGCACATCGAGCAGGAGCTCGGCCTGCCGCACGGGCAGATCAAGGTCACCGTGCTGATCGAGACGCTGCCTGCGGTGTTCGAGATGGACGAGATCCTGTACGTCCTCCGCGACCGCGTCGCCGGCCTCAACTGCGGCCGCTGGGACTACATCTTCTCCTACATCAAGACCTTCCGCCGCCATCGCGACCGCGTGCTGCCGGAACGCGCGCAGGTGGGCATGACCCAGCCGTTCCTGCGCGCGTACTCGGAGCTGCTGATCCAGACCTGCCACCGGCGCGGCGCGCATGCGATGGGCGGCATGGCCGCGCAGATCCCGATCAGCAACGATCCCGTGGCCAACGCCCAGGCGCTGGCGAAGGTGCGCGCCGACAAGCTGCGCGAGGTCACCGCCGGGCATGACGGCACCTGGGTGGCGCATCCCGCGCTGGTGCCGGTGGCGCGCGCGGTGTTCGACGAGCGCATGCCGGGCCCGCACCAGCACCATGTCACCCGCGAGGAGGTCATCGTCACCCGCGACGACCTGATCCGGCCGTCGCTGGGCTCGATCACCCGCGCCGGGTTCGAGAACAACGTCGAGGTGTGCGTGCGTTACCTCGCCGCCTGGCTCGACGGCAACGGCTGCGTGCCGATCCACTGGCTGATGGAGGATGCCGCCACCGCCGAGATCTCGCGCGCGCAGCTGTGGCAGTGGCTGCACGCCGCCGACGGCGGCCGCGGCCCGCTGCACCTGGACGACGGCACCGCGATCGACGACGCGCTGTTCGAGAGCGCCCTGCTCAACCTGCCCTCGCGCCTGGCCGGCCAGCCCATCCCGGGCGCGGCGCGCGTGCCGGAGGCGATCGCGATGCTCGAGGAGCTCGCCCGCGCCGACACGCTCGCCGACTTCCTCACCCTGCCGGCCTACGAGCGCCTGCCCTGATCCCGCCCACCGTCCCTGAGGATTTCCCGGAGAACACGCCATGACCTACCGCCTGCCGACCGCCGAAGAACTGCAGCGTGACTGGAACGAGAACCCGCGCTGGCAGGGCATCCGCCGCAACTACACCGCCGGGGACGTGGTGCGCCTGCGCGGCACCGTCCCGGTGGACCACACCATCGCCCGCATCACCTCGGAGAAGCTGTGGCGCTACCTGCACGAGCAGGAGTTCGTCAACGCGCTGGGCGCGCTGACCGGCAACCAGGCCATGCAGCAGGTCAAGGCCGGCCTGAAGGCGATCTACCTGTCCGGCTGGCAGGTCGCCGCCGATGCCAACCTCGCCGGCGAGATGTACCCGGACCAGTCGCTGTACCCGGCCAACTCGGTGCCGGCGGTGGTCAAGCGCATCAACAACACCCTGCTGCGCGCCGACCAGCTGCACCATGCCGAGGGCGACGACTCGATCGACTGGCTGCAGCCGATCGTGGCCGACGCCGAGGCCGGCTTCGGCGGCGTGCTCAACGCCTTCGAGCTGATGAAGGCGATGATCGAGGCCGGCGCCGCGGGCGTGCACTTCGAGGACCAGCTGGCCTCGGCCAAGAAGTGCGGCCACCTGGGCGGCAAGGTGCTGGTGCCCACGCGCGAGGCCATCGACAAGCTCAACGCCGCGCGCCTGGCCGCCGACGTGCTGGGCGTGCCGACCATCATCATCGCCCGCACCGACGCCGAGGCCGCCGCGCTGCTGACCTCGGACATCGACGACAACGACAAGCCGTTCTGCACCGGCGAGCGCACCGTCGAGGGCTACTACCGCACCCGCAACGGCCTGGAGCAGGCGATCAGCCGCGGCCTGGCCTACGCGCCGTACGCCGACCTGGTCTGGTGCGAGACCGGCACCCCGGACCTGGAGTTCGCGCGCAGGTTCGCCGAGGCCATCCACGCCAGGTACCCCGGCAAGATGCTGGCCTACAACTGCTCGCCGAGCTTCAACTGGAAGAAGAACCTGGATGACGCCACCATCGCGAAGTTCCAGAAGGAACTGGCGGCGATGGGCTACAGGTTCCAGTTCATCACCCTGGCCGGCTTCCACGCCCTGAACTACTCGATGTTCAACCTGGCGTACGGCTATGCCCGCCGCCAGATGAGCGCCTTCGTCGAGCTGCAGGAAGCCGAGTTCGCCGCCACCGAGAAGGGCTTCACCGCGGTGCGCCACCAGCGCGAGGTCGGCACCGGCTACTTCGACGCGGTCACCAATGCCATCCAGGGCGGCGCCTCCAGCGTTACCGCGATGGCCGGCTCGACCGAGGAGGCGCAGTTCAAGGACGGCAGGCGCCAGGCCGCCTGAGCCGGGCGCGGCGCGGAAGGAACCGCGCGGGGCCCGCGGCGTCAGGCCGCGGGCCCCGGTTCCATCCGCCGGAAATACGGCCACAGCGTGGCGGCGCGGGCGATGACGTAGAGCACGAAGGCCAGCCACAGGCCGTGGTTGCCCCAGGCCGCGGCAAGCGGCCAGGCGGCGAGCAGGAACACCGCCAGCGAGGCCGCCGAGGCGTTGCGCATCTCGCGGGTGCGGGTGGTGCCGATGAAGATGCCGTCGAGCTGGAACGCGGCCACCGAGACCAGCACGTAGAGCGCGGCCCAGGGCAGGTGGAGCAGGGCGGCCCCGCGCACCGCGGGCAGGGTGGTGAGGGTTTCGACCACCGGGCGGCCGAGCAGCAGCACTGACAACGCCAGCAGCAGGGCGGTGACGGCGGCCGGTTCGCTGGTCAGCCGCACCGCGTGGCGGAAGCGTTCGCGGCTGCGCGCGCCCCAGGCCGCGCCGGCGTGGGCCTCGGCGACGAAGGCGAAGCCGTCGAGGAAGAACGCGCTGAAGGACACCAGTTGCAGCAGGATGTGGTTGGCGGCCAGGACCACGTCGCCGAAGCCGGCGCCCGCGTGCGTGAACCAGGCGAAGCCGCCGAGCAGGCACAGGGTGCGCAGCAGGATGTCGCCGTTGGCCGCGAGCGTCGCGCGCAGCCTGGCCGGGTCCACGATGCGCGGCCACGACAGGAAAGGCTCCGCGTCGCGGTGGTGCCCGCGCAGGATCCGCCACGCGACGAGCAGCGCCACGCAGCAGGTCGTCCATTCGGCGAGTGCGGTGCCCAGGCCGATGCCGCGCACGCCAAGGCCCAGCATGCCCGCGAACCAGACATCGAGCGCGGCGTTGAGCCCGTTGAGCAGCAGTTGCACCGCCAGCAGTTCACGGCTGCGGCCGAGGCCGACCAGCAGGCCGTTGCAGGCGAACACCGCCAGCGCCGCGGGCGCGCCCCAGATGCGGGCGTGGAAGTAGCCGGCGGTCGCGGCCTGGACCGCGTCGCTGCCGCCCATCAGCGCCAGGTACAGCGTGCGCAGCGGCCCCTGCAGCGCGAACAGCAGGCCGCCGAGCGCCACGGCAAGCAGCACCGCGCGCGCGAACGCGGCACGCACTTCCTGCCCGTCGCCGGCCCCCGCGGCCTGCGCCACGAAGCCGGTGGTGCCCATGCGCAGGAAGCCGAGGCTCCAGTAGAGGAAATTGAACAGCAGCGCACCGAGCGCCAGCCCGCCGAGCCCGGTGGCATCGCCGTAGCGGCCGATCACGGCGGTATCCACCAGTCCCGGCAATGGCACCGCGGCGTTGGCGAGGATGACCGGCCAGGCCTGGCGCAGGACCGCGGCGCGGGTCAGCGGCGGGGTGGATGCGTTCATTCCCACATGATGCCGCCCCGGCCGCGGGGGCCGGGGCGGGCGTGTGCAACGCGGTGCCTGCGTCAGTGGCGCACGTCCGGCGCGTGCGCCTGGAGCGCATCGGCCAGGCCAGTGACGTGCTCGGCGCCAACCGGCACCTGGATGCTCGAGCCGGCGAAGTCGCCGCCGATCGGTTCGGCGCGGCCACCCAGGCAGGTGGCGAGGAAGCCCTCGGCCACCGCGTTGAAGGCCTTGCTGTTCTCGGGCCGCGCGAAGCCGTGGCCCTCGTCGGGGAACAGCACGTAGGTGACCGGGATGTTCTTCGCCGTCATCGCCTCGACGATCTGGTCGCTCTCGGCCTGCTTCACTCGCGGGTCGTTGGCGCCCTGGCCGATCAGCAGGGGCCTGCGGATGGCATCCACGCGCGTCAGTGGCGAGCGTTCGGTCAGCCAGGCGCGGCCTTCCTCGGTCCGCGGGTCGCCCATGCGCCGCACCAGCTGCTCGTAGAAGCTGGCCCAGTACGGCGGCACCGTGGCCAGCAGGGTGTTGAGGTTGGACGGGCCGACGATGTCCACGCCGCAGGCGAAGGTGTCGGGGGTGAAGGTCAGGCCGACCAGCGTGGCATAGCCGCCATAGCTGCCGCCCATGATCGCGACCTTGTCGGCGGTGGTGACGCCCGACTGGACCGCCCACTGCACGGCGTCGATCAGGTCGTCGTGCATCCTGCCGGCCCATTCGCCGTCGCCGGCGCTGGTGAACTCCTTGCCGAAGCCGGTCGAGCCGCGGTAGTTCACCTGCAGCACCGCGTAGCCGCGGTTGGCCAGCCACTGGTCGTAGCTGTTGTAGCCGTAGCTGTCGCGCGCCCACGGGCCGCCGTGCACCAGCAGCACCATCGGCACCGGCCTGTCGGCCTTGCCGTCGCGGTCCGGGTCGGCGTGCGGCGGCAGGGTGAGGTAGCTGACCAGGGTCAGGCCGTCGCGCGACTTCAGTTCCAGCGGCCACTGCGGCACCAGCGGCTTGCCTTCCAGCGCCGGGCGCCCCGAGAACAGGCGGGTGAGGCTGCCGCCGCCCTGGCCGTCGCGATCGTAGCGGTAGTACTCCACCGGCGATTCCGCGGCGGAGTAGGCGACGATCCAGGTGCGGTCGTCGAGCGTGCGGGAGTTGACCGAGGCCTCGCCCGGGCCGATCGCGGCCAGCCGCCCGAGGTCGGCGCGGATGGCGTCGTCCAGCGCGACCCATTCCTCGCGCAGGTAGTTGACCGAGACCGCCTGCAGCCGGCCGGTCGCCGGATCGGACAGGCCGCCGCCGATGTCGGCGCGCGCGTCCTCGTGCAGCAGGGTGTGCTCGCCGGTGGCGGTGTCCACGGCGAACAGCGCGGCGGTGTTGCGGCCGCGCGAATCGCTCATGTACAGGATCGAGCCGTCGTCGGTCAGGCCGGCCGGTCCCGTGGTCATGGCGTCCTCGTAGGGGATCGAGTCGAACTCCTCCCAGCCGTCGCCGGCGCGGCGCAGCAGGTCCTGGCCGCCGTCGGGCCGCGCGCGAACGGCGAAGCGCAGGTTGTAGTCCGCGTCGGCCAGCCAGCCGGCGATGTTGCCGGTGTTCCTTTCGACCAGCCGACGTGCGCCGGTGGCCAGATCCACCGCGTACAGGTCGTGCCACTGCGGGTCGCGGTCGTTCATGGCGACCAGCACGGTGTCCGGATGGCGGTCGCTCGCGGCCACCACCTGCGCGGTGGTCTTCGGGTACGGCGTCAGGTCCCGGCTTTCGCCCGAATCGAGGCTGACCGCGTAGAGATGGAAGTCCTCGTCGCCGCCGGTGTCGCGCAGGTAGAGCAGCGTGCCCGGGTGGTACGACCAGAAATAGCGTCGGATGCCGCGGCCGGTGTCCCGGGTGACGGCGCGCGCCTGCGACGGGTCGCCGGCGGGCGCGACCCAGACGTTGAGCGTGCCTTCCAGCGGCGCCAGCCAGCTCAGCCAGCGGCCGTCCGGGCTGAGCTGCACGTTGGAGCGCTCGGGGTTGCCGAACAGCGCGTCGCGCGGGATCAGCTCGACCCCGTCGATCGAGGCCGGCGCGGCGGCGGTGTCCGCGGGCGCGTTCCGGTCCGCGCAGGCTCCCAGGACGAGGCTGATGGCGGACGCGAGCAGGAGGCGGCGCATGGGGATCTCCGTCGGGTGGAAACCCCCGAGGATACGGCAGCGCGACGCAGGGTTGCGTCATGCGCGCCCGCGCCGCGGCTCAGGCGGCGGCCTGGGCCAGTCCCTGCCCGCCCGCCCGGAAGCCCAGCGCCTCGGCGAGGTGCGTGGTGGCGATGGCCTCGCTGCCGTCGAGGTCGGCGATGGTGCGGGCCACGCGCAGGATGCGGTGCATCGAGCGCGCCGACAGCTGCAGCGCGTCCATCGCACGCTCGAGCAGGGCCTGGTCCTTCGGCGCGAGCCGGCAGCAGGGCTGGTCGTGCGGCTGCGGCAGGCGGGCGTTGAGCATGCCGCGCGCCTGCTGGATGGCGCGCGCGCGCTCGACCCGGGCGCGGACCCCGGCGCTGGATTCGCCGGGTGGCGTGCCGGTGCGCAGTTCCGCCGGCGACAGCCGCGGCATCTCCACCTGCAGGTCGATGCGGTCCAGCAGCGGGCCGGAGATGCGCGCGCGGTAGCGCGCGATGGCATCCGCCGGGCAGCGGCAGCGGCCGGAAGGATCGCCGGCCCAGCCGCAGGGGCAGGGGTTCATCGCCGCCACCAGCTGGAACCGCGCCGGGAACTCGCATTGCCGCGCCGCGCGCGAGATCGTGACCACGCCCGATTCCAGCGGCTCGCGCAGCACCTCCAGCGCGCGCCGGTCCCATTCCGGCAGCTCGTCGAGGAACAGCACGCCGTTGTGCGCGAGCGAGACCTCGCCCGGGCGCGGGTCGGCGCCGCCGCCGATCAGGGCCACCGCGCTGGCGGTGTGGTGCGGCGCGCGGAACGGGCGTTCGCGCCAGCGTGCCGGGTCGAGCCCGCGCCCGCTGACCGAGGCGACCGCCGCCGATTCCAGCGCCTCGGCCTCGGTGGCCGGCGGCAGGATGCCGGGCAGGCGCGAGGCCAGCAGGGTCTTGCCGCAGCCGGGTGGGCCGACCAGCAGCAGGTGGTGTCCGCCGGCGGCGGCGATCTCCAGCGCGCGCCGCGCATGCGCCTGCCCGCGCACGTCGGCCAGGTCCGGGCCCGTGGACGGCATCATCGCGGGCGGCCCGGCCCGGGGCAGCGTGCGCTGGCCCGAGAGCATCGCGCAGACCTCGAGCAGGGTGCGCGCGGTGCATACGTCGAGCCCGGAGGCCAGCGCCGCCTCGGGCCCGTTCTGCGCGGGCACGACCAGGGTGCGCCCGGCCCCGGCGCAGGCGAGCGCGGCCGGCAGCACGCCGTCCACCGGGCGCAGCTCGCCGGTCAGGCCCAGCTCGCCGAGGAATTCGTGCCCGGCCAGCCCGTCCATCGGGATCTGGCCGCTGGCGGCGAGGATGCCGAGCGCGATCGGCAGGTCGAAGCGGCCGCCGCCCTTGGGCAGGTCGGCGGGCGCGAGGTTGACGGTGATGCGGCGCGCGGGGAACTCGTACTGCGCGCACTGGATCGCGGCGCGGACGCGGTCCTTTGCCTCGCGCACCGCGGCTTCCGGCAGTCCGACGATGGACATGGACGGCAGGCCGCCGGACAGGTGCACTTCGACCTTGACGTGGGGCGCGCGGACCCCGGCCCTCGCGCGTCCATGCACGAGCGCAAGTCCCATGGCGGCGCGTGCTCAGTGCGTGGCGGAGGTGTCGTCCGGACGGCCGGCCAGGCGCGCTTCCAGCCGCGCCACGGTGCGCTCCAGTTCCTCCAGCTTCTCGCGCGTGCGCAGCAGCACCGCGCGCTGCACCTCGAATTCCTCGCGCGTGACCAGGTCCAGCCTGGCGAGGCCGGCCTGGAGCACGGCCTTGAAGTTCTCCTGCAGCTCCTCGCGGCTTTCGCGCAGGCCGGGCGGCACCAGGCCGCTGAGGCGGCGGGCCAGTTCGTCGATGTGGGCGAGGTCGATCATGGCGTTGTTGCTCCTGCGGGGTCCGGTGGCAGCATGCCCTCCCGCGCGTGGCCAGGGCGTCGGCGCCGCCCGCGTCGCGCTGTCGGAAAACCCCGAATCGCGGGGCGGGCATGACAGCACGGCCGGCGCCGCGCCGCAAGCCGGTTTATCCTGTTCCGACCTGACCCGGAGGTGATGCGATGAAGATGGTCATGGCGATCATCAAGCCGTTCAAGCTCGACGACGTGCGCGAGGCGCTGGCCGAGGTCGGCGTGACCGGCATCACCGTCACCGAGGTCAAGGGCTTCGGCCGGCAGAAGGGCCACACCGAGCTGTACCGCGGCGCCGAGTACGTGGTGGACTTCCTGCCCAAGATCAAGCTCGAGGTCGCCGTCACCGACGACCAGGTTGATCCGGTGGTGGAAGCGATCCTCAAGTCCGCCAACACCGGCAAGATCGGCGACGGCAAGGTGTTCGTGCAGCCGCTCGAGCGCGCCGTGCGCATCCGCACCGGCGAGCTGGATGCGGACGCGTTATGAGTCGCGTGTTTCAATGGTTTAGGTTGACAGTCGGTGAAACAAGTTGTATATGGCAAAGTTCGACATGTCTGACAGGAGGTCTGCGATGCGTCGTTATTTGTTGTTCGGTGTTGCGGCGTTAATGCTTGCGGCTTTTAGCCACTCCACGGCCGCAGAATGCGATCGAATCTATTGGATGGATGATCAGGGCGGCGCTTGCTTGTCGTGTTCAAAAGGGACCCCACCATGGGGCATGCCTTCGTACCACGCGCACCGGGTGAGATATCTGGTTCTCTGCCAAGCGTGTTCAGTCCGGTGTCAGACGCAAGTATCCGGGGTTCCCGGCGACCAGAACTCGTGTCCTTTGGAAGCCGCTGCCGACAGCATTCGAGACGCTCTCGTATATGGCATTTCCAGGCCTGCGCATTCAGACGGCTACGCCCAGCTGGAGCGCGATGCTCCTGAGCTAGCTCTCGTCTTGCTGAGCTTTGGAATTTCAAACGATAGCGCGCCACCTTTCGATATGCGAAACCATACATCCCGGAGCGACTTTTACCCGACCACTGAATTTGTCGTGCGTGCACGAACAGATGAATTGGTTGATTCCGACGTCGATCGCTATACGAGAAAGCTCCCTCAAGGCCAACGGATGGAAGTCACCGCCCGCACGGACTTATTGCAGGGTGGTCGCGCTGCATTGACCCTGACCTCGACAATCGTTGATGCACGTACAAATGAGATTGTCGAATTCTTGAACGAGTACTTGTTGCTTCTTGATGATGTTGGGAGCCGGGTGGGGATAGCGTCAGTCGACGGAGCTGACGCACGAGTGTTCACCATATCGAACATCAGCGCGATTGCGGCGGCTGAACGCTAGAGCGGACGAGCAGCGGATCAGCGTTCTAACACCTCGGCCACGAACGGCGGCAGGGCCTGCGCGGCACGGTGCACGGCGGCACTGTAATACTTCGTCGCGAACGCCTTGTTCTCGGCGTCGGCCTCGCGGAACGCGAAGCCGCCCGACTTGCGCGCCATGGTCACGCTCCACCAGCCGGTGGGATAGCACGGCTGCGGGAACGGCAGGGTCTGGAACACGGCGAAGCCGGCCTTGGCCATTTCCTCGCGCATGGCGCGGATCAGCGCGAGGTGCGCCAGCGGCGATTCCGACTGCTGCACCAGGATGCCGTCGTCCTTCAGCGCACGGAAGCACGATTCGTAGAAGGCCCTGTTGAACAGGCCCTCGGCCGGGCCGACCGGGTCGGTGGAGTCCACGATCACCACATCCACGCTGCCGGGCGCGCGGTCGCGCATGTAGGCGATGCCGTCGTCGAACAGCAGTTCGGCGCGCGGGTCGCCGTTGGACTCGCACAGCTCGGGGAAATACTTCTCGGCCATGCGCGTGACCTGTTCGTCGATGTCGCACTGCACGGCCTTCTCCACGCCGGGGTGGCGCAGCACCTCGCGCAGCGTGCCGCAGTCGCCGCCGCCGATGATGACCACCTGCTTCGGGTCCGGATGGGTGAACAGCGCCGGGTGCGACACCATCTCGTGGTAGAGGAAGTTGTCGCGCGTGGTGACCATCATCGCGCCGTCGATCAGCATGACGTTGCCCCAGTCGGTCGACTCCCAGACCTCGATCTTCTGGAACGGCGACTGCACCTCGTCGAGCTTCCGGGTCACGCGGAAGCCGATGGCCGAGCCGGTGGGGTCGAAGTTCTCGTACAGCCAGGTGGGTGCGGTCATGTCGACGGTCGTGCGTTGGGTGGCGGCGCATTGTAGGCCCCGGCCCGCCGGCCCGCCATGAACCGTTCCCGGCGCGTCCCGCCGGCGGCATGGCCGGCCCGGGGCGTGCAGGCCCTACAATGCGCGTCCCTGCCAGAGGATGCGCCGATGACCGCCTGGTCCGCCGACCAAGCCCGCAAGACCTATTCGATCCCGCACTGGGCCGAGGGCTATTACGACGTGGACGGCCGGGGCCGCGTCGTGGTGCGCCCGCGCGGCGAGGGCGGCCCGGAAATCGCCCTGCCCGAGGTGGTGGACGCGGCGCTGGCGCGCGGTGCCCACCTGCCGCTGCTGGTGCGCTTCCCCGACATCCTCGTGGACCGGCTCGGCCGGCTGCAGGCCGCGTTCGCGCGGGCCCGGGCCGAGTGGAGCTACGGCGGCGGCTACACCGCGGTCTACCCGATCAAGGTCAACCAGCACGCGGGCGTGGCCGGCACCCTGGCCTCGCAGCACGGCGAGGCGTTCGGCCTGGAGGCCGGCAGCAAGCCGGAACTGATGGCGGTGCTGGCACTGTCGCGGACCGGCGGGCTGGTGGTGTGCAACGGCTACAAGGACCGCGAGTACATCCGCCTGGCGCTGATCGGGCGCAAGCTCGGCATGCAGGTCTTCATCGTGGTCGAGAAGCCGTCGGAACTCGCGCTGATCATCGAGGAGGCGCAGGCGCTCGGCGTCGAGCCCGCCATCGGCGTGCGCATGCGGTTGTCGTCGCTGGGCGCGGGCAAGTGGCAGAACAGCGGCGGCGACAAGGCCAAGTTCGGGCTCTCCCCGCGGCAGGTGCTGGACCTGTGGAAGACGCTGCGCGACACCGGCCGCACCGGCTGGCTGCAGATGCTGCACTTCCACATGGGCTCGCAGATCTCGAACGTGCGCGACATCGCGCGCGGCATGCGCGAGGCCACGCGCTACTTCGTCGAGCTGTCGCGGCTCGGCGCGCGGATCACCCACGTCGACGTCGGCGGCGGCCTCGGCGTGGACTACGAGGGCACGCGTTCGCGCAGCTTCTGCTCGATCAACTATGGCATCGATGCCTACGCCGGCAACATCGTCCAGCCACTGGCCGACGCCTGCGAGGAGCACGGCCTGCCGCAGCCGCGCATCGTCACCGAGTGCGGCCGCGCGATGACCGCGCACCACGCCGTGCTGGTGACCAACGTGGTCGAGGTGGAGCGGGCACCGGAAGGCCGCGTGCCCGAGCCGCACGACGACGAGCCGGCGGTGATCCGCCACCTGCGCGAGATCCTCGGCGACCTCGACAAGCGGCCGCCGGTCGAGCTGTACCACGAGGCGCAGCATTTCCACGCGGAAGGACTGGATGCCTACGTGCTTGGCCAGATCGACCTGGTCCACCGCGCGCGCATCGACGACCTGTTCTACGCCATCGCCCACGGCGTGCGCGCGCGCCTGAGCTACGACGAGAAGGCGCACCGCGCGGTGCTGGACGAGCTTTCCGAGCGCCTGGTGGACAAGTATTTCGTCAATTTCAGCGTGTTCGAGTCGATCCCCGACGTGTGGGCCATCGACCAGGTGTTCCCGATCGTGCCGATCGAGCGCCTGGACGAGGAGCCGCAGCGCCGCGGCGTGATCGCCGACCTGACCTGCGACTCCGACGGCAAGGTCGACACCTACGTCGAGAACGAGGGTCTGGACAGCTCGCTGCCGCTGCACCCGCTGCGGCCGGGCGAGCGCTACCGGCTCGGGTTCTTCATGGTCGGCGCCTACCAGGAAGTCCTCGGCGACATCCACAACCTGTTCGGCGACACCGACGCGGTCGAGGTCAAGCTCGACGGCAACGGCGGCTACGCGATCACCCAGCAGCGCCGCGGCGACACCACCGACGTCATGCTCGACTACGTCGGCTACAAGGTCGACGACCTGCGCCGGATCTACCGCGCCAAGGTCGGTGCGCTCGATGTGGACAAGCGCGAGGCGATGCGGCTCAACGAGGCGCTGGAGGCCGGGCTCACCGGCTACACCTACCTCGACGACTCGCCGCAGGCCTGACCGGCGCCGGATGCGCGGGACACAGTGGCCCGCGGGCGGGCCGCTGCGATCGCCGCGGGAGACGTAAGCTCTGGCGCGTTCTCTTTGCCCGGAGAGGTGCCGCCATGTCCCGTTACCCACGCCTTGCCGCCGCCGGCCTCGCCGCGGCCGTGATCGCGCTCGCCGCCTGCACGCGTCCCGCGCCGGGACACTCCGCCTCCGAGGCGCCGCAGGACCTGCCCACGGCGGTGGAGGCATCCGCCCTGGCGCACCCGTTCGCGATCGGCACCCTCGAAGCGTTCGTGCTGCACGACGGCGACATCACCGTCCCCAACGACGGCTCGGTACTGCCGCGCGGCGAGGGGGACGACAGCATCGACGCCCTGCTCGCGGCCAACGGCCTGCCAACCGACGTCCTGCGCCTGTCGGTGCAGGCGCTGCTGGTGCGCGCGCACGGCCGCGTGATCCTGTTCGACACCGGCGCCGGCGACGCCGCTTTCGCCGATGCCGGGCGCCTGGGGCAGGCGTTGCGCGTGGCGGGCGTCGAACCCGGGCAGGTCACCGACATTTTCGTCTCCCACGCGCATCCCGACCACGTCGGCGGGCTGCTGGATGCCGACGGCGGCCTGGCGTTCCCGGATGCCACCGTGCGCATGTCGGCGCCGGAATGGGCGGCGTTGCAGGCCGACGAGGGTCGTTCGGCGCTGGCCGCGGCGATCGCGCCGCGGGTCGAGACCTTCGAGCCCGGCGCCGCCGCCATCGTCCCGGGCGTGGACGCGGTGCCGGTGGACGGGCACACGCCCGGGCACAGTGCCTATCGCATCGGCGACGGTGTAGCGCAGGTGCTGTACATCGGCGACGGCGCGCACCACCACGTGGTCTCGGTGCAGCGTCCGCACTGGACCATCGCCTTCGACGGCGATGCGCCGAAGGCCGGGGCCAGCCGCGAGGCGCTGCTCGCGCGCGCCGCGGACGAGGGGCTGGTGCTGGTCTCGCCGCACTTCCCGTTCCCGGGCATCGGCCGGATCGGGCGGCGCGACGGCGGTTTCACCTGGGTGCCGGCGGAATAGCCGGCGCCGGATGCGCCGCCCTGGCTCCGCGACGGGAAGGCGGCCGCTTCAGCCGGCGGTCTCCGGGCTGATGACCGCGGCCACCTCGGAGACCCGGTCCGCCGGGAAACCGCCACGGCGGGCGTGCTCGCGGATCAGATCCTCCGACGGCGCCGAGTACACGCAGTACACGCGGTCGCCGGTGACGTAGCTGTGGTGCCACTGGATCTCCGGGCCCAGCTCGCCGAGCACCGAGCAGGATTTCTGCGAGATGGCGCGCAGTTCGTCGGCAGACAGCCGGCCGGCGCCCGGGATGTCGCGTTCGATCACGTACCGGGGCATGGCGGTTCCTCCCTGCCAGGGCCGGCCCATCTCCAGCAACGGACGCGCCGGTGGCCGGCGGACAGCACGGCCCGCATTCAGCCGCCGCGGTGCACTTGGAAGCCGGCGAAGGACTGCGACACCGGCATGATCTCCAGCCGGTTGATGTTGAGGTGCGGCGGCAGGTTGGCGACGTAGAAGATCACGTCGGCGATGTCTCCGGCGGTCATCGGGTTGGCGCCCGCGTAGAGCGCGTCCGAGGCCGCCTTGTCGCCGCCGGTGCGCACCAGGGTGAACTCGGTCTCGGCCATGCCCGGCTCGATGCTGGTCACGCGCACGCCGGTGCCGTGCAGGTCCGAGCGCAGGCCGAGCGAGAACTGGGTGACGAAGGCCTTGGTGCCGCCGTAGACGTTGCCGCCGGTGTACGGATAGGTGCCGGCGACCGAGCTGATGTTGATGATCGCGCCGCGGCGCTCGATCAGCACCGGCAGCAGTGCGTGCGTCAGCGTCGCCAGCGCGGTGATGTTGGTGTCGATCATCTGCCGCCACTGGGCGAGGCTGGCGTTCTGCGCCGGCGCGGTACCGAGCGCGAGCCCGGCGTTGTTGACCAGCACGTCGATGCCGCGGAACGGCCCGGGCAGCGCGTCGAGCGCGGCGCGCATCGCGGCCTCGTCGCGGATGTCGAACGCGGCCACGTGCAGGCGTTCGCTGCCCAGCCTTTGCGTCATGGCCTCGAGGCGCCCGGCGCGGCGGCCGGTGGCGATCACGCGCCAGCCGGCGGCGTGGAAGCGTTCGACGGCGGCCGCGCCGAAGCCGGAGGTGGCGCCGGTGATGAGGATGGTCCTGTCCATGCGGTGGATTGTCGGCGATGCGGCCGGCGATGGACAGTCCGCCCGTGGATCAGTCCGGGCGGGCCGGGGATTTCTTCGCGGCCTTGCCGCCCGCCTGCTTCGTGGCCTTCTTCGCGGCCTTCTTCGCGGCCTTCTTCGCCGCGGGCTTCGGCGGTGCCGCGTCTCCCGTGGGCCTGCGCCGGCGTCCGGTCACGGCCTTGCCGCGGGTCTTCGCCCTGGTCGCGCGGTGCTTCGCCAGCATGTCCTCGGCCAGCACCACGTCCTCGGACAGGATGCCGGCGGCCTTGGCGATGGCGATGCGCGCCGCGGCGCGGTTCTCGTTGGGATTGGCCTGCAGCAGTTCCCGGATCGCCTCGCGCAGCGCCTTCTCGGCGTCGCGCTTGAGCTTGAGGTCGTTGCTGGCGCGGAACAGCCCCAGCAGCGCGTCGACCACGGGCTTGATCAGGGCGGCTTCGATCGGCATGGCGGCGGCCTCCTCGCGGGGCATTGTGCCGGCCGGGCGTCGCGGGAGGCGAGACCGAAGTCAGTTCGCCTTGATGGCCAGCGCCTGCAGGCCCACGTTGCTGAGCTTCTGCTTGGCCTCTGCCATCTCGGTGGCGGTGGCGTAGGGCCCGAGGCGGACGCGGTAGACGGTCCGGCCGTTCGCGGTGCCTTCCTCGACCCGCGCCTGCAGGCCGAGCAGGGCGATCCGGGCCTTGGTCGCCTCGGCGTCGGCGGGCGTGCTGAACGCGCCCGCCTGCAGGATGTAGCGCGAGCCGTCGGCCACGGACGCGGCCCGGGTCTCCGGGCGCTGTGCCGGGGCGGCCGGGGCCGGGGCCGGCGCGGTTTCCGGCAGCGGCGCCGGATCGGCGGCGTCCGGGTGCGCGGCCGCGGCCGCGCGCGCCTGCGCGTTGCGGCGCTGGCGCTCGGCCTCCTCGCGCGCCAGCGCGGCGAGCTGGGCGTCGGTCATCGCCACTTCCTGCTCGGGGAGCATGGTGTAGAAGTCGTAGTCGGTCGGCGCCGGTGCCGCGGCGGCAGGCTCCGGTTGCGCCGCGCGCGATGCAGGCGGCGGCGGCAGGTCCTCGTCGATCGCGCTGACCACCGGCTGCGCGTCGGGGTTCGGCTGCGGGCGGAAGAACGGCGCATCGCCGCCGCTCTTGAAGTACCGCGGCAGCACCAGCATCGCCAGCAGGGTCAGCAGCACGCCGAGTACCAGCCACGCCCAGCCGGGCAGCCCGCCGGAATTGCCGCCGTTGCGCCGAGCCTGCGATCTGCCACGCCTTGCCGCCATCACATCCTCTCCGGGGCGCTCACGCCCAAAAGTCCCAATCCATTGGCCAGCACCTGCCGCACCGCCAGGGCCAGCGCCAGCCGGGCGTCGCGCTGGTCCCTGTCGTCCACCAGGAACTGGTGGTCGTTGTAATACGTCTGGAACGACTGCGCCAGCTCGAGCAGGTAAGCGGCGATCAGGTGCGGTTCAAGCGACGTGCCGGCGGCAGCCACGATTTCCGGGTAGCGGGAGATGTCGATCAGCAGGTCGCGCAGCGCCTGGTCGCCGAGGTCCGGCTCCTGCGACAGGCCGTTCTCGAGGTCGAACTCCAGGCCGCGTTCGGCGAGCTGCCGCATCAGGCCGCAGATGCGCGCGTGCGACAGCTGCACGTAGTACACCGGGTTGTCGAGCGACTGGCTGCGAGCCAGGTCGATGTCGAACACCAGCTGCGAGTCGGGCTTGCGCGCGACCAGGAACCAGCGCGTGGCGTCGCGCCCGACCTCGTCGATCAGGTCGCGCAGGGTCACGTAGCTGCCGGCGCGCTTGGAGAGCTTCACCTCCTGGCCGCCACGCATCACCGTGACCATCTGGTGCAGCACGTACTCCGGGTAGTCCTTCGGGATGCCGCGGCCCAGCGCCTGCAGGCCGGCCTTCACCCGCGCCAGCGAGCCGTGGTGGTCTGCGCCCAGCTCGGTGATCGCGCGCTCGTAGCCGCGCTCCCACTTCGACAGGTGGTAGGCCACGTCCGGCACGAAGTAGGTGTACGTGCCGTCGGACTTGCGCATCACGCGGTCCTTGTCGTCACCGAAGTCGGTGGTGCGCAGCCACAGCGCGCCGTCCTTCTCGTAGGTGTAGCCGTTGGCGGTGAGCTGGCGCACGGTCTCCTCGACCTTGCCGTCGGTGTACAGCGAGGACTCGAGGAAGTACACGTCGAAGGACACGCCGAAGGCCTCGAGGTCGGCGTTCTGCTCGCGCCGCAGGTAGGCCACGGCGAAGCGGCGGATCGCGTCGAGGTCCCCGACGTCGCCCTTGCCGGTGATGGTCTGGCCCTCGATCTCGACCGCTTCGCCGCGCAGGTAGGCGTCGGCCACGTCCTGGATGTAGTCGCCGTTGTAGGCCTCGGCGGGCCAGCCCTCGTCGCCCGGCTTCAGTCCCTTCGCGCGCGCCTGCACCGAGCGCGCGAGGTTCTCGATCTGGACGCCGGCGTCGTTGTAGTAGAACTCGCGGCGCACGTTCCAGCCGTTGGCCTCGAGCACGCGCGCGATGCAGTCGCCGATCGCGCCGGCGCGGCCGTGGCCGACGTGCAGCGGGCCGGTCGGGTTGGCCGAGACGTATTCCACGCCGGCGGTGCGGCCGCCGCCGCTGCCGTTGCGGCCGTACGCGGCGCCCTGCCCGTGCACGGCGCGCAGCTGCCGCAGCCAGGCGGCGGGCGTGAGCCGGAAGTTCAGAAAGCCCGGCCCGGCGATCTCGACCGAGGCGATGTCGTCGTTCGCCGGCAGCGCGCCGGCCAGCTGCTGCGCCAGCGCGCGTGGGTTGGTGCGCGCGGGTTTGGCCAGCAGCATCGCGGCGTTGGTGGAAAAGTCGCCGTGCGCGCGGTCCTTCGGACGTTCGACGACGAAGTCCGGCGTGGCGAGGTCCGCGGGCAGGGTGCCTGCCTCGCGCAGGGCGGCGATGGCCCGGTCGATCAGGTCTCGGAGCTGGGATTTCACTGGGAGCGTCCCGGACGCGAAGAACCCCACATTATAGCGGTGGCCGACCGGACCTATTGCGGCTCGCACAGCGCCTCAACCACTGCGCGGACCGCGGGCAACTGCCCCCGCCGATGGGTGGTCAGCACCGTGGTGGTGACGGTGCCGGCGTGCCACCCGGGGAGCACCTGGACGAGCCGTCCATCCGCGAGCGCCGTGCGAAGCATCCAGCGTGGCATGGCCACGATGCCGAGTCCCGCGGTCGCGGCCCCAAGCAGCACGGTCGATTCGTCGGCGAAGAACCTGGGCCGAGGCCGGACTTCCACGGTGCCCCCGCCGGCATGGGCAAGCACCCAGGCCGGGACATCCGGGTTGACCAGCAGCCCGTCGTGCCGCGCCAGATCCTCGGGTGCCTCCGGCATGCCGTGCCGTTCCAGGTAGCCCGGTGCGGCCGCCAGCCAGACCGGGTCTTCATTCATGCGCCGGGCCACCAGCCCGGAGTCGGGCAGGGGCGCGAAGTGGCTGCGGATGGCGATGTCGAAACCATCCCTGACCAGATCCACCACCCGGTCGCTGACGTGCAGCCAGACCTGCAGCCGCGGATAGCGTTGCGCCAGCGCCGGTAGCAGGTGCGACAGCCGCTCCTGCGCGACCGGCACCGAGGCGGTGATCCGGACAAGGCCGGCAGGCTCCGCCCGCCGGCGCAGAACCGCCTCCTCGGCCGCTTCGACCTCGATCATCGCGGCGCGGGCATGGTCGAAGACCTCGCGTCCGGCGTCGGTCAGTGCGAAGCGACGCGAGTTGCGCACCAGCAACTGCACGCCGAGCCGCGCTTCCAGCGCCGCCACCCGTTTGCTGACGGTGGTCTTGGGGCAGCCCAGCCTGCGTCCTGCGGCGGTGAAGCCGCCGGCTTCCACGGCGTGCACGAAGTAGGACCAGTCATCCAGGCGACCAGACACGGCAATGTTTCCAAAACGTGGACGATTGGTATCCGTATAGCCGTCTTCTCCTGGAAAGTCCACGAAATAACGATAGGGATCCTTGCCCCCAAGCCTGTCCCAAGGAGGAGATCCCGATGTCGACCCCGATCCTGCTCACCGGCTATCCGCTCGGCAGTTCGCTGGGACTCGTTGCCGCGTTCGAATGGCTGGGCCAGCCCTACCGCCTGGCACGCGTGGAGATGCCGGCGGAGATGACCACCGAGGAGTACGGTCGCGTGAACGGTCGCCGCGAAACGCCCGTGCTGATCCGCGAGGACGGCAGTGTGCTGACCGAGACCCTGGCGATCGCACGCTGGATCGAGCACCGCGACCACGCGCGCCGCGTCAGCTTCGCCCCCGGCAGCCGCGAGAGTGAACGGATGTGGCAGTTGATGGCGTTCCTCAACAGCGGCTTCACCGGCGCGTTCACGCCCTACTGGGTCGCGATGGAGGCACAGGGCATGCCGGAGGATGCGCGTGCGTTCCTGCGCGAACAGGGCAGGCAGGCCGTGGTCGAGCGCCATGGAAAGCTCGAGGCGATGCTCGACGACAGCCCGTACCTGATGGGCGACAGGCCGACCCTTGCCGACGCGGTATTCGTGGGCGTGGCGCGCTGGGCCGAGTTCCACGGCGCCATCGACCCGGAACGCTATCCGCGGATCCGCGCCCTGCGACGCCGGCTGGAGCATACCGATCCGGCGGTGCGCTTCGCGCAGGCGGTCGAGGACGGCGCGCCGCTTCCCGCCGGCCACGCCATGGTCCGGATGATCCCGTTGGCCGAGGCACTGGCGGAAGCGCGCCCCGGAGCCTGAGCCCTGCACCATCCCCCCTCCAGGCCTTCCCCCGCAAGGGGGCGCGGCGGGCGGGGACCGTGCGCGTGGGAGAGGGCGGTCAGACCCACCCGCGCGCGGCCAGCGACACCGGCGGGCCGTCGCCGACCACGAAGTGGTCGAGCAGGCGGATGTCCACCAGCGACAGCGACTGCTTCAGTCGCGCGGTCACCGCGCGATCGGCGGCGCTGGGCTCCGGGTTCCCGCTGGGGTGGTTGTGGCCGACGATCACCGCCGCGGCGTTGTGAGCCAGGGCGCGCCGCACCACCTCGCGCGGGTGCACCTCGGCGCCGTCCACGGTGCCGCGGAACAGTTCCTCGAACGCGATCGCGCGGTGGCGGGTGTCGAGGAACAGCACCGCGAACACCTCGTTCGGGTGGGCGCGCAGGCGTTGCGCGAAGTAGCGGCCGGCGCTGGCCGGGTCGGTCAGCGCCTCGCCGCGTTCCAGCCCCGCGGCCAGGTAGCGGTTGCACAGCTCCAGCGCGGCGGCCAGCCGGCTGGCGCGCGCCGGGCCGATGCCGGGCAGGCGCGCCAGTTCCGCGGGTGCCATCTCCAGCAGCCGGCGCAGCGGCCCGTGCTCCGCCAGCAGGCGGCGCGCGGTGGCGACGGCGTCCATCCCGCGCAGGCCCGAGCCGAGGAAGATGGCCAGCAGCTCGGCGTCCGAGAGCGCGGAGGCGCCGCGCAGCACCAGCTTCTCGCGGGGGCGTTCATGCAAGGGCCATTCGCGGATGTGCATGGCGGTCCGGGGAAGGGATGTCTGCATGCCCGCATTCCAGCGCGCCCGGCCCGGGCGCGCCGCCGGGACCCGCCGCGCCATCGGGTAAGCTGTTGCCCGAATGGCGGGTCGGACTCCACCTACAAGCGGTACGGCGCGGCGCCTGGAAGGGCGGCGCATCCTGCTGTGCGTGTGCGGTGGCATCGCCGCGTACAAGGCGGCCGACCTGGTGCGCCGCCTGCGTGATGCCGGCGCCGGGGTGCGGGTGGCGATGACCGAGAACGCGCAGCGCTTCGTCGGCGCGCAGACCTTCCAGGCGCTGTCGGGGCAGCCGGTGCGCACCTCGCTGTGGGACCCGGCCGCCGAGGCGGCGATGGGCCACATCGAGCTGGCGCGCTGGGCCGACCGGATCGTGGTCGCCCCGGCCACCGCCAACATGCTGGCCAAGCTGGCGCACGGCTTCGCCGACGACCTGGTCAGCACGCTGTGCCTGGCGACGACCGCGCCGCTGACCCTGTGCCCGGCGATGAACCACCGCATGTGGCTGCACCCGGCCACGCAGGCCAACGTCGCGCTGCTGCGCGAGCGCGGTGCGCAGATCATCGGCCCGGAGGACGGGTCCCTGGCCGAAGGCGAATCGGGACCCGGCCGCCTCGCCGAGCCGGCTGACATCGTGGCGGCGCTGCCGGGATGAGCGCGATGCTGGCCGGCAGGCGCGTGGTGGTCAGCGCGGGTCCGACCTACGAGGACATCGACCCCGTGCGCTTCCTTGGCAACCGCAGCAGCGGACGCATGGGCTTCGCGGTCGCGCAGGCCGCGCGCGAGGCGGGCGCCGAGGTGGTGCTGGTCGCGGGGCCCGTGCACCTGCCCACGCCCGAAGGCATCCAGCGCGTGGACGTGCGTTCGGCCGCGCAGATGTACGACGCGGTGCTCGGCGCGCTGCCGGCGGACGTGTACATCGGTGCCGCCGCGGTGGCCGACTTCACCCCGCGCGAGGTGTCCGGGCACAAGATCAAGAAGACGCCCGGCAGCGACACCCTGGTGCTGGAGCTGGTGCGCACGCGCGACGTGCTCGCGGCGGTGGCCTCGCACCCGCGGCGCCCGGCGGTGGTGGTGGGCTTCGCCGCCGAGACGCACGACGTCGAGCGCTACGCGCGCGGCAAGCTCGAGGCGAAGAAGGTGGACATGGTCGCGGCCAACCGCGTCGGCGTCGCCGGCAGCGGCTTCGAGAGCGAGGACAACATGCTGGACGTGTACTGGCACGGCGGCGGGCGCCGCCTTGGCCCGGGGCCGAAGACCGGAATCGCGCGGCAGCTGGTCGCGCTCGTCGCGGAGAGGCTGCGCGCATGAAGCACGTCCTGCAGGTGAAGGTGCTCGACCCGCGCTTCGGCGCGCAGTGGCCGTTGCCCGCCTACGCCACCGGGGGCAGCGCCGGCATGGACCTGCGCGCCGCGCTGGAGGCGCCGCTGGAACTGCAGCCGGGCGATACCGCGCTGGTGCCGTCCGGGCTGGCGATCCACATCGCCGATCCCGGGCTGTGCGCGGTGGTGCTGCCGCGGTCCGGGCTGGGCCACCGCCACGGCATCGTGCTGGGCAATGGCACCGGCCTGATCGACTCCGACTACCAGGGTCCGCTCATGATCAGCGTCTGGAACCGCGGCCGCGAGGCGTTCCGGATCGAGCCGGGCGACCGGATCGCCCAGCTGGTCCTGCTCCCGGTCGTGCAGGCCACGTTGCAGGTCGTGGATACTTTCGGGGAGAGCGCGCGCGGCGAGGGTGGCTTCGGCCACACCGGCGTGCGCTGACAAGGGGATGACAGACATGTCCGGAAACGAACCGCACAAGGTGCGCCAGCACGCGGCACGGCTGCGCCCGCTGCTGCCCTTCATCGCGGCGTTGATGGCGCTGTTCGCGGTCTGGCTGGCGTGGAACGGCTGGAAGCAGATGCAGGACAGCGTGCGGCGCGACAGTGTCACGTCCACGCGCGACGCCATGGTCCAGATCGCCAGCTCCATGCTCGGGGGCGAGACCAAGCGGCTCGAGCAGCGGCTGCAGTCCGAAGAGGTGCAGGCCGCGCTCGCCGCCGGCGACCTGGACGCGGCCGGCAAGGCGCTGGCCGCGGACTGGCCGCAGCTGGAACATGCCGAGATCCTGCCGGCGGACCTTGACGCGGCCTACCGCGGACTGCCGCAATCCGGATACGGCCGGCTGGCGGTGCTGGAAGCCGCGCTGGTCGACGACAAGCCCGCGGTCGCGGTGATCCGCGACGGCAACGGCGAGGCGATCGGCATCGCCGCGCCGGCCAGGCATGGCGACGCCCTCGCGGGCGTGGCCTACGCCCGCATGCCGCTGGACTGGCTCACGGCGCAGCTCGCCGACCTGCCGATGGACGGGAGCACCTACGTGGCCGTGCGCCAGGGCGCCTACACCGTGCTCGAGCGCGGCGACACGGAACAGGCCGAGGCCGCGGAACGCATGGCCGTGGCCGTGCCCGGCACCATGCTGCGCGTGGCCGCCGCCGTGCCGCATGTCGGCCGGCCGCCGTTCGGCCTGTCCGGCATCCCGCTGTTCGTGGTCACGGGGCTGCTCCTGCTGCTGGCCTACCTCGTCTGGCGCTGGCTGCCCACGCGTCTGGTGCACGAGGCGGGCGCGGCGGACGAAGGCCCGGCGCTGACCCTGGAGGAAGCGCTGGGCGCCGCGCCGCAGGAGGCGCAGCCGGATGCCGCGCAGGAGGCCGTGGCCGCGAAGGCCCGCGAGGCCGACGCGCGCCCGGCGCCGGTGCCGATCGACCGCGGCATCTTCCGCGCCTACGACATCCGCGGCATCGTCGGGCAGACGCTCGACGCCGGCGTGGCCGAACTCATCGGCCTGGCCATCGGCTCGCTGATGCGCGAGCAGGACCTGACCGACATCGTGGTCGGCCGCGACGGCCGCCTGTCCGGCCCGGACCTCGTCGCCGGCCTCGTCCAGGGCCTGCGCAAGGCCGGGCGCAACGTCATCGACATCGGCATGGTGCCCACGCCGGTGACCTATTTCGGCGCCTACCACCTGCGCACCGGCTGCTGCATCTCGGTCACCGGCAGCCACAACCCGCCGGACTACAACGGCTTCAAGATCATGGTCGGCGGCGAGACGCTCTCGGGCGAGGCCATCGCCGACCTGCACCGGTGCATCGCCGAGGACCGCCTGTACGTGGCGCCGGCGCCCGGCGGGCTCGACCAGCGCGACATCTCCGATGACTACGTCAGGCGCATCGCCGACGACGTCCAGCTCGCGCGCCCGCTCAAGGTGGTGGTGGACGCCGGCAACGGCGTGGCCGGCGAGATCGGCCCGCGCGTGCTCGAGGCCATCGGCGCCGACGTGGTGCCGCTGTTCTGCGAGATCGACGGCACCTTCCCCAACCACCATCCCGACCCGAGCGAGCCGCACAACCTCGCCGACCTGATCGACACCGTGCAGCGCTTCGACGCCGACCTGGGCGTCGCCTTCGACGGCGATGGCGACCGCCTCGGCGTGGTCACGAAGGACGGCCAGAACATCTTCCCCGACCGCCTGCTCATGCTGTTCGCGGCCGACGTGCTCGACCGCAACCCGGGCGCGGTGATCCTGTACGACGTCAAGTCCACCGGCCGCCTCGCCGGCCACATCCTGCGCCACGGCGGCAGCCCGCTGATGTGGAAGACCGGCCACTCGCTGATCAAGGCCAAGATGCGCGAGGTCGAGGCCGAGCTGGCCGGCGAGATGAGCGGCCACTTCTTCTTCGCCGAGCGCTGGTACGGCTTCGACGACGGCATCTACGCCGCCGCGCGCCTGCTCGAGATCCTCTCGCTCGACGCCAGGGAGCCCAGCGAGGTGCTCAACGCCCTGCCGGCCGGCGTGTCCACGCCGGAGATCAAGGTGCAGGCGCCGGGCGGCGACCCGCACGGCTTCGTCGAGCGCTTCCGCGCGCACGCCAGCTTCGAGGGCGCGCGCCTGTCCACCATCGACGGCCTGCGCGTGGACTGGAACGACGGCTGGGGCCTGGTGCGCGCGTCCAACACCACGCCGGTGCTGGTGCTGCGCTTCGACGCCGACAACGAGGAGGCGCTGGCCCGCATCCAGGCGGAGTTCCGCGCGCAGCTGCTCTCGCTCGAGCCGGAGCTGCAGCTGCCGTTCTGAGCGCGCGGCCACCCGCCCCGCGACCGGCCTTGCCGTTGCACGCGGCAGGCCCGGTCGCAGGTCCGCTATCATCACCGGCCGGAGCCGTGGAAGTGGTGATGGCGATGCAACGTTCGCAGGCTTCCCTCCGTGGATTCCGCCACTGGTGCGTCCTGCTGGCGTGCCTGCTGGCCATGGTGCCCGCACATGCCGTGGAGCCCCGGATCGTGACCGAGGACGTCACGCGCTTCTACAGGCTTTACGATGCGCACCACGGCCGGCTGACCGCGGAACTGCTCGAGAAGGAATACCTGGCGCAGGGCAGCCCGGGACTCCGGGAGTTCGTGCAGCTGCGGAGCGTGACCGCGGACAGGATCGCCGGGCGCATGCGCGAGCAGCCCGGGCTGTACGAGGACGCGCGCCGTTGCCTCGACGTGCTGCCGGCCGCGAAACGGCGGCTGTCGGACGCACTGGCGAAGCTGTCGGCGATGTATCCGGCGGCGGCGTATCCGCCGGTGACCATCGTGATCGGGCGCGGGCGCCCGGTCGGCATCGTGACGCCATCCGGCGCGACGATCGGGCTGGAGGCGCTGTGCGCCGCCGACTTCATGCATCCCGACCTCGAGGACCGGTTCGTGTACGTGATCGCGCACGAGTACGTGCATACCCAGCAGGTGGCCGCGCGCGACATGCCGGAACCGGGGGATCCACGGGCGACGCTGCTGCGCCGCGCGCTGATGGAAGGGGCGGCGGAATTCGTCGCGGAACTGGTGGCCGGTGGCGTGGGCAACTGGCGCCATGCCGGATGGACGCGTGGACGCGAGCTGGAGATCGAGACCGCCTTCGCGCAGGACATGCATGGCACCGACCTGTCGAAATGGACCGACAACTACCGGGAAGGGTCTGACGAGCCGTATGACCTCGGGTACTGGGTCGGCTACCGCATCGTCAAGGCGTACTACCGGAAGGCGGAGGACAAGCGGAAGGCGCTGGCGCGCATCCTGGAGATGGACGACCCGGAGGCCTTCCTTGCCGAAAGCGGCTGGTACCCGGGGATCGTCCTGGACTGAATCCGCGCGCGGCGGCAGTCAAGGCGGGACGGCCCGGAGGGCGGATGAAAGCCGTTCGCGGGTATCCGTCCCGCCGGCCGGGAGCATGATCACCAGTCGCAGGCTGGCGAGGCGCTCGTCGGCAAGGTCGAAACCGCATTGCTCGAAAGCAAGTTCGCCCAGTTCCGGGTGGCGGAGGATCTTCGGGCCGTCGCGCCAGCCGCGGACTTCCGGCTCGGTCCACCAGTGCGCGAATTCGGGGCTTTCCCGCAGGAGGACGGAGACCAGTTCGTCGAACCACGGTTCGCCACGATGGCGGGCGTAGTCGTTGCGGAACGCGGCGACCAGCCCCCTGGCATGGTCCTCCCACCCGGGAATCATGTCGCGCAACGGGCCCAACAGACCCATGTGGAGGCAATTGCGTTCGATGCCGTCGCGTGCGGCGAAGTCGCCGAACACGAGGCTGGCCGCTTCGTTCCACGCAAGGACATCCCAGCGCCTGCCGTGGATGTATGCGGGGCAGGGCAGGAGTTCATCCAGGACGTGCTGCAACCGTGCGCTGATGGCCGGTGTGCCCCGGGCAGGGGGATGAGTGGCCGGAGCGTGCCCTGAAAGCAGCAGGAGATACTGCACCTCGGCAGGTTCCAGGCGCAGCGCATGCCCGATCTGCAGCAGCGTCTGTGCCGACGCCCGGATGTTCCGCGCCTGTTCCAGCCAGCGGTACCACTCCACCGAGATCCCCGCGAGCTGGGCCACCTCCTCGCGCCGAAGCCCGGGTGTCCGGCGGCGGGGCCCCCGGGGCAGCCCGACATCCTCGGGACGCAGCCGCATCCGCCGGTCCCTGAGGAAGCGGGCCAGTTCCTGCCGGCGGTCCGCGCGTGACATCGCGTTGTTCCCGATGGGGGAAGTGCTCATCCCCTGACAGGCAATGCCTTACTCCATCCTGCGCACGAGTGTATCTCTCCCGGCGCGAACGACCGGGAGGAATGCGATGGAGACCGTGGCGGCGGTGGACAGGATGGCAGGGGTGGGCATGGCGAACCCGTGGCGCGGGTTGGCCGTCATCCTTTCGGCGGCCTTCATGACCATTCTTGACGTCTTCATCGTTGTCGTCGCGGCGCCGGCGATCCGCGCGGATCTCGGGACGGGCGCGGCGGACATCCAGCTCGTCCTGGCCGCTTACAACCTGGCCTTCGGGCTCACCCTGGTCACCGGCGGGAGGCTCGGCGACCTGCACGGGCGCAGGAGGATCTTCCGGGCAGGCCTCCTGCTGTTCACGGCAAGCTCGCTCGCCGCGAGCCTTGCCGCGGGGCCCCGGGTGCTGATCGCGGCCAGGGCCGTGCAGGGGCTTGCCGCGGGGCTGCTCATGCCGCAGGTCTTCTCGATCATCCAGGTGGGATTCGACGACGAGGCGCGCGGCCGGGCATTCGGCGCGTTCGCATTCGTCTCGGGTGTCGCGGCCACCGGTGCGCAGCTCGCGGGAGGCGCATTGCTGGCACTGGACCTGTTCGGGCTCGGCTGGCGGGCGGTGTTCCTGGTCAACGTGCCCGTCGGTCTGGCGGCGCTCGTCGCGTCGAGCCGTTGGGTTCCCGAGAGCCGGGCGCCTGCCGGCCATCGGCAACCGCTGGATCCTGCCGGCGTCCTGCTGTTGACCGGCGCGCTTGCCCTGCTCGTCGCGCCGTTGACCTTCGGCGCGGAACGGGGCTGGCCCGCATGGACCTGGGCTTGCATCGCCGGCTCCCCGGTGGCGTTGTGGGCCTTCTTCCGCTGGCAGCGCATGCGGGCGCAACGGGGGTTGGCGCCCCTGATCGCGCCGACACTCTTCGGCAAGGCCGGATTCGTCCGCGGCAACCTGATGGCGCTGGCCTTCTACGGCAACAATGCTGCGCTCTTCCTTGCCCTGCCGTTGCTCGTCCAGGAAGGATTCGGGCGCTCCGCACTTGCCTCCGGGCTCCTGTTCGCTCCGCTCGCACTCGGATTCTCGGTGACCGCGGCATGCGCGGGCCATCTCGTCGCGCGGCACGGGTCGCGGCTGGTCCTGCTGGGGAGCCTGCTGCTGCTGCTCGGATATGCCGTGCTGGCCGCAGCGGTCGCGTTGCCTGCTCCGGACGACGACCTGCGCCGGCTGCTGCCGGGCGTCCTGCTGGCGGGGATCGGCATGGGCTTCGTGCAACCCGGCATCAACTACATGAGCGTGCAGGACGTGGACGGACATGAGGTCGGTTCCGCCTCGGGACTGCTCAACACCAGCTTCGAGCTTGGTTACGCGCTGGGCACGATCGGCGCCGGGATCGTGTTCCTTCAGCCGCTCGCCGCGGGCACGCCGCATCCCGGGGCGCTCCATGCGGCATTCGGGCGCACGCTCCTGCTCGCCTCGATCCTGGTCCTGGTGGTCGCCCTGCTCGCCCGAAAGGCGACGGGCGACGCGCCAACCGCGGACGCACGCCAGAACTGAACGGGCTGCGGGGGCCAGCCGGGCCGGGCGCAATTCGCGCTATGGACGCCGGGTATGAGCAGGCAGGACCGGTCAAGGCGATGCTGCTGCAGGGCAGCCTCCAGGCGCCGCGCATGCCACGGGATGAATCTGGATGGCCCCGACATTCGCACCAAAGATCCTGATTGCGCGGATGCCAGGAACAACGGTGTTCGCGTGGTGCCCAGGCCCGGATGGGGTGGAGACGATAACCCTGTCACGCTGCGGCAAGTTTTCAAGCGAGTCTGTTGCCAGTCCTGACGATCACGGGACGCGGGCTCACGCGTTGCCAAGGCGGAAATTCGGCGGGCCGGGAGTCGGGGTCAAGACTTGAGGCGGACATCGATGTCCTGCCGCGCGATCTTCGGTTGTGCCCCACGCCTGGTGGCGGTGCGCTTCGCGCCGGACGCGCAGGTCCGTTCTCTGGATGGTGGCGCCGAGCTGGCCGGCGGGGGTTGGCGGAGCGCCGGCCGGCAACGTGAGAGGCCGGGGTTCGTCCCGCTTGCACAGCCTGCCGGTTGGTGCCGGTTGCTATTCGAGTTCCACCTCGATCCCGTGTGCCGAAAGCACGGCGGCGAACTGCCGGCGGCGCATGTTGAACATCGCCCAGCCGTGGCCCAGGCGTTCTTCGTCCTGCTCGTCCCTCGCGCAGCGTTCGCGCCATGCGTCCATCGGGGGCGCGGGGATGCGGGCGCGGCCTGCCGCGTAGCGCACTTCCGGTTCGGGTGGGCTGTCGAGCGCGGCCTCGGCGCCGGGCGCGAGCAGGGCGGTCTCGATCACCGGCCACAGCGGGCCGAGCCCGGTGTGCTCGTACTGCAGAGCGGTCATCGCGGCGAGGTCGTGCACGGTCATCGCGCGGGCGTGCTCGATGCGGGCGGCGAAGGCCTCCTGCGCGAGCAGGGCGGTGTCGGCCTGGACCATGCCGCGGTCGAGCAGGACGGCTTCGAAGGCATCCGCCACCGTGGCCACGAGGTCCGCTTCGCCGATCAGCGCCCAGGGCAGCACCCGCAGCGGGCCGCCGTGCAGGGCGGGGTCGCACTGGAGCGGCCGGGGCAGCTGGCCGCGGGCGTCGGCGCCGAAGGCGATGATCCGTGGCCCGCCGCCGCCGCGCGGGGCGCGGGCATGCAGTTCGGACAGGCGGCGGTGCAGGGGCCAGCCGGGGCGCAGGGCTTCGGCGGGGTCGAAGTGGGCGGCGGCCAGGCAGAAGTCCAGCCCTGCCGCCTCGGGCACCAGGGCCGCGAGGTCGCGCGCCAGCAGGGTGGCCAGGTGGCCGGCCCGGGCCTGGGCGAGCGCAGCGGTGCCGGGCGCCGTGCCCGGGGCGAGTTCCAGTGCCAGCACGCCGATGGCCTGCGTGCCGCGCGGTTGGTCTGTCTTCATGGAAGTGCGCGCGGTTGCGTTAAACTTTTGCAAATTATGCCCGCACCGCGCCGCGGGCCCGCGCAAACGAGGTGCTCCCGATGCTCAAAGGTCGTCCCGTCGCCGTACTGGGCGGTGTCCGCATTCCGTTCTGCCGCCAGAACACGGCCTACGCGGACGTCGGCAACCTCGGGATGTCGGTGCGCACGCTGGGGGCGCTGGTCGAGAAGTTCGGCCTGCACGGCAGGCAGCTCGGCGAGGTGGCGATGGGCGCGGTCATCAAGCACTCGTCGGACTGGAACCTCGCCCGCGAGGCGGCGCTGTCGTCCGGCCTGTCGCCGCTGACGCCCGGCATCACCCTGCAGCGCGCCTGCGGCACCTCGCTGGATGCGATCAACCTGATCGCGACCAGGATCGCCACCGGCCAGATCGAGTCCGGCATCGGCGGCGGTTCGGACACCACCTCCGACGTGCCGATCGTGTACGGCAAATCGCTGCGCCGCCGCCTGCTGGCCGCGAACGCCGCGAAGACCCTGAAGGACCGGATCGCCGCGTTCAAGGGCTTCCGCCTGCGCGAGCTCAAGCCCGAGTTCCCGGGCGTGGCCGAACCGCGCACCGGCAAGTCCATGGGCCAGCACTGCGAGGACATGGCCAAGGAGTGGAACATCTCCCGCCAGGAGCAGGACGAGCTGGCGGTCGCCTCGCACCACAAGCTGGCCGCGGCCTACGAGCGCGGCTTCTTCGAGGACCTGGTGGTGCCGTTCCGCGGTGTGACCCGCGACAACATCCTGCGCCCGGACACCTCGGTGGAGAAGCTGGCCACGCTCAAGCCCGCGTTCGACAGGACGTCCGGCCGCGGCACGCTGACCGCCGGCAACTCCACGCCGCTGACCGACGGCGCCGCCGCCTGCCTGCTGGCGAGCGACGAGTGGGCCGCCGCGAACGGCTACGAGGTGCTGTGCCATATCCGTGACGTGCACGTGGCCGCGGTGGACTTCGTCCACGGCGAGGGCCTGCTGATGGCGCCGACCGTGGCCGTGGCCGAGATGCTGGCGCGCAACGGCCTGACCCTGCAGGACTTCGACATCTACGAGATCCACGAAGCCTTCGCCGCACAGGTGCTGTGCACGCTGCGGGCGTGGGAGAGCGAGGAGTACTGCCGCAACCGGCTCGGCCTCGACGCCCCGCTGGGCCGCATCGACCCGGAAAAGATCAACCCGGTCGGTTCCTCGCTGGCCGCCGGCCACCCGTTCGCCGCCACCGGCGCGCGCATCGTCGCCACCGCCGCCAAGCAGCTGAAGGAGCGGGGCGGCGGCCGCGTGCTGGTCTCGATCTGCACCGCCGGCGGCATGGGCGTGGCGGCGATCCTCGAGCGCTGATTTCCGGTTGCCCGTGGCAGGCAGCCGGGCGCGCGTACCGCGTCCGGCCGGCCTGGTGCCACCCGGTCCCCTCCGCCGCACCGGCCCGTCCCGGCAGGATCGAGGCTCCTTTCCAGCCTGCCCCAGGAACGGGGGCGCCCTTGCGCGCCTGCCGGGGTGGGGATGGGCCGTTTGCGCGGCATCGCCGCGCGGCACAGCCGAACGCCTGCCGCGCCGCGGATTTCAGCCGAAGACCGCGACCAGCGCGGCCGCGGCGGTCATCGCCGCCAGTCCGGTGGCGACGCGCAGGCCGAACGCGGCGCCGCCGCTGGCGAAGGCGACCACCGACTTGGCCGCCGAGCTGGCCGCCAGCAGGCCGACCACCGCCCACTGCGCGTGGCGCGCGTCGATGGTGCCATCGCGGAACAGGGTGGCGACGGTGGCGGCGGCGGCCTGCAGTTCCGCCAGCGCGGTCAGGAACGTGGTCGCCAGCGCGGCGTTGGGGCCGAGCCAGTGCGCGGCCAGGTGCGAGACGAACAGCACGCCCGCGATCAGCGCGGCGAAGCCGAGTGCCTGGCCGATGCGGAACATGCGCGCCCCGGACGCGGGCGGCGGCGCGTCGGTGCGCTCGCCGCGGTGGAAGCCGAGCGTGGCGCCGGCGACGAGCACGGCGCCGGCCGCCAGCAGTTCCTGCCAGGTCCCGCGCAGCATGTCCGGCGCGATCGCCAGCAGGATCGGCACGAACAGGCTGACCGAGGCGAGGTTGGCGAGCATGGTCGCGCCGATCGCCGGGGAGAGCAGTTGCGGCTGTTCCTTCGCCCGCTGGCCGAAGCCGGCGGTGGCGGCGGTCGAGGACACGTAGCCGGCGAAGAAACCCGACACCAGCAGGCCCCAGCGCGTGCCGCTCACGCGCAGCGCGACGTGGCCCAGCGCGCCGACCGCCATCACCAGCACCACCAGCTTCCACACCGTGGCCAGGTTGATCGCGCCGTGGGGGCCGATGGGCTCGTCCGGCAGCAGCGGCAGCACGATCAGGGCGCCGGCGAGCAGGATCAGGCCGTCGGTGATCTCGCGGTCGCTGACCAGTTCGCGGCTGAAGCGGTGCAGCTTGGGCTTGGCGTAGATCAGGATCGCGACCAACACCGCGAGCGCGCCGGCCAGCCCGGGCGAGCGCATCGCGGTGCCGCCGATCAGGCAGGAGCACAGCAGCGCCAGCTCCGAGGTGATGCCGGTGTCGATGGTGCTGGTGTGCCGGTAGCTGAGCGCGGCGAACAGGCCGGCCAGCAGCAGCATCGCCACGAACGCGGGCATGCCCAGCCACAGCGCGAGCGCGCCGCCCAGCGCGGCCAGCGTGTGCGAGCGCAGGCCGGCGGCGATGGCCGGGTCGGTGTGCTTGCGACGCTCGTAGAGCAGGCCGATCAGCAGGCCCGCGCCGAGCGCGGAGGTCAAGGAAATCAGCGGAAGGGCGTCGATTCCGGGCATCGGCGGACTATGCCATGCGGGGGGTCATTCCTGCAGCGCGGCGGCCAGCAGCGAACGCGGCCGCGCATCGGTGGCGGTACGCACGTCGGCAAAGCCGGCTTGGCGCGCCTGCGCCGCCAGCCGGGCGCTGGCCGCCAGCACCCGCGCGCCCAGCAGGACAGCCTTCGCGTCCGCCGGCAGGGCATCGAGCACGTGGCGCAGCGCCTCGCCGCTGCTCAGCGCCAGCCATGGCCGGCCGCGCAGCGCGCGCAGGGCGGCGACGGCGCGCGGCGACGGCGCCACCGGCACCCGCTCGTACACGTCGGCGCGCAGCACCGTGGCACCGCGCCCGGCCAGGGTGGCTGCGATCACCCCGCGCCCGCCCGGCGCGGTCACCAGCCCGATCCGCCTGCCGCGCACGTCGGCAAGCGGAGGCAGGGCCAGCACGCCCTCGCTGTCCATGCGCGCCGGCGCCACCACGTCCGCGATCCCGGCGTGGCGCAACGCGCGCGCGGTGCCTTCGCCGACGGCGATCCACGGCTGGCCGCGTCCCGGGCGCAGCCGGCGCAGCGCCGCCGCGGCGCGCACCGCGTTGGGGCTGGTGAAGACCACCGCGTCGGCGTCCAGCGCCTCGTCCAGCCGCCGGCGCGTGCCGGCATCGCCGCGGGCTTCGATCCGCCACGGCGACAGCGCCAGCAGCTTCGCGCCGTGCGCGGCCGCAGCGCGGCGCAGGGCATCGTGCCCGCCGACGGGACGCAGCGAGATGACGTAGCATCCGCGCAACGGCGGCGTGGTACGGTGCGGTGCCATGCCTCCAGCTTGGTGGCTCGCGACCGCGGCGGCAAGCCCGGGCGGGCGGATGGACGGGAAAAAAGAACCGATGGCGGAAACGGAAGCGCTGCGCGCGCTGGAAGCGCACTACAGGGCGATGCCGCCGGTGGCGGCGATGCGGATCTCGATCGCGGGCTACGACGGCGGACGCCTGCGCCTGCACGCGCCGCTGCCGCTGCACGTCAACGACAAGGGCTGCGCCTTCGGCGGCAGCCTGGTCTCGCTGATGACCCTGGCCGCGTGGGGACTGGTGACGCTGAAGGTGGGCGAGGCGGGGCTGGACGCCGACGTGTACGTGGCCGACAGCGAGGTCCGCTACCTCGCCCCGCTGTTCGCGGACATCGAGGCCGAGGCCACCCTGGCCGAGGATGCCTCGTGGGAGGAATTCATCGCCGCGCTGCGCGGGCGCGGGCGGGCGCGGACCACGCTGGTCGCCCGGGTGCCGCTGCCCGACGGCCGCACCGCGACCACGGCCAGGGCCCGGTTCGTGGCCATCCTCCGCGACGCGGAAAAGCCGGTGGCGGGCTGAACCCGCCGGGGGGCACGGGCGGGCTTGGGCATAATGCCCGTGATGACGCCGATCCAACCGACCCTGTTCGACGACGATCCCGCCGGGCCCGGCGAGCCGGACAAGCCGGCCCCGAAGGCCGGGAAGGGCCACCCCGGGGCGCCAGCCGGTGCCACGGCTTCCGGGATGCCGGATGCTCCGGATGCGCCCGCGGATGCCGCCGCCACTGCGGCCGGCGCGGCGGATGCCGCCACGCCCGCCGGGACGGCCGGCGCCCCGGCCGCGCCCGGGGAGGGGGCTGCCTCGACGGAGGATGCCGTTGACGTCCTGCCCGCCGCGGGTGGGGACGAGGCGGCCGGAGCCCCGGCGGGGGACGCCGGGGGGGCCGTGCGACTGGCCGCGCCGCGCCGCGAGCCGCGCGGCCGCCGCCCGTGGTGGGCCCGGCTGCTGGGCGGACTGCTCAATCCCTGGATCTCGCTGCGGATCGAGCCGCAGTCGCCGCCGGAGCTGCTGGACGGCCGGCCGGTCTGCTACGTGCTCGAGGACTACGGCATGTCCAATGCCCTGATCCTCGAGCGGGCCTGCCGCGAGGCGGGCCTGCCCTCGCCGCTGCGGCCGCTGCCGGGAGACCCGCTCGGGCGCCGCCGCGCCTACGTCGCGCTCTCGCGCCGCCACGCCGGCAGCACCGCGCTCGCGCTGGCCACCGGCCAGGCGCCGCCGAAGAAGAAGACCCATTCCGAGTCGCTGGCACGCCTGCTCGACGCGCACCGCGCCGATCCGGCGCTCGACGTGCAGCTGGTGCCGGTGTCGATCTTCGTCGGCCGCTCGCCGGACAAGGCCAGCGGCTGGTTCAAGGTGCTGTTCTCGGAGAACTGGGCGATCGTCGGCCGCTTCCGCCGGGCGCTGGCGATCCTGCTCAACGGCCGCGACACCCTGGTGCGTTTCGCCGCGCCGGTGGACGTGCGCGGCATCCTCGAGGAGGGGCTGCCGCCCGAGCGCGCGATCCGCAAGCTGCAGCGCGTCCTGCGCACCCACTTCAACCGCATCCGCGAGGCGGTGATCGGCCCGGACCTGTCCACCCGGCGGCTGCTGATCGACAAGGTGCTGGCGGCGCCGCAGGTGAAGGAGGCCATCGCCGACCAGGCGCGGCGCGACAACTGCTCCCTGGAGGAGGCCTGGAAGAAGGCCCACGCGATGGCCTACGAGATCGCCGCCGACTACTCGCACCCGGTGGTGCGCTCGGCCTCGTTCCTGCTGACCTCGGTGTGGAACCGCATCTACCGCGGCGTGCTGGTCCACCACCTCGACCACCTCAAGTCGGTGGCGCCGGGCAACGAGATCGTCTACGTGCCCTGCCACCGCAGCCACATGGACTACCTGCTGCTGTCCTACCTGCTGTACACCGAGGGCATCGTGCCGCCGCACATCGTCGCCGGCATCAACCTCAACCTGCCGGTGGTCGGCTCGCTGCTGCGCAAGGGCGGCGCGTTCTTCATCCGCCGCTCGTTCCGCGGCTCGGCGCTGTACTCGGCGGTGCTGGCCGAGTACGTGGCGCAGCTGATCGCCGGCGGCTACTCCATCGAGTACTTCGTCGAGGGCGGGCGCTCGCGCACCGGCCGTCTGCTGCAGCCCAAGGGCGGCATGATCGCGATGACGGTGCGCGCGTTCCTGCGCCAGCCGACCCGCCCGGTGGTGTTCCAGCCGGTGTACATCGGCTACGAGAAGCTGATGGAGGGCAAGAGCTACCTCGACGAGCTCAGCGGCAAGCCCAAGGAGAAGGAGTCGATCTGGGCGCTGTTCGCCGGCATCCCGAAGGTGCTGCGCGAGAACTACGGCCAGGTGGTGGTGAACTTCGGCGAGCCGATCGCGCTCAACGACCTGCTCGCCGAGCACGCCGGCGAGTGGGACGGCCGGCCGCTGGCCGAGGACGAGAAGCCGGAATGGCTGTCGCGCACGGTGGACGCCGTCGCCCTGAAGATCCAGGAGAACATCAACCGCGCCGCCGACGTCAACCCGATCAACCTGCTGGCGCTGGCGCTGCTGTCCACGCCCAAGCACGCGATGGGCGAGAGCGACCTGCTGGAGCAGATCGCGCTGGCGAAGAAGCTGCTGGCCGAGGTGCCGTATTCCGACCGGGTGACGGTGACCCCGCACACGCCGGAGGAGATCGTGGCCCATGGCGAGGAGATCGGCGTGCTGCGCAGGGTGTCGCACCCGCTTGGCGACGTGCTCACCGTCGGCGACGAGGACGCGGTGCTGCTGAGCTATTTCCGCAACAACGTGCTGCACCTGTTCACCGCGTCGGCCTGGATCGCCTGCTGCTTCCAGAACAACCGGCGCATGTCGCGCGAGAGCCTGCGCCGGATCGGCCGTTCGGTGTACCCGTTCCTGCAGTCCGAGCTGTTCCTGCCGTGGGACGAGGACGGGTTTGCCGTGCGCATCGACCGCACCATCGACGTGTTCGTCCGCGAGGGCCTGCTGCAGCAGGTCAGCGACGAGGACGGCGGCATCCTCGCCCGCAACAGCGGCCAGTCCGACGAGGTGTTCCGGCTGCGCGCGCTGGGGCACCCGCTGCAGCAGGCGTTCGAGCGCTACTACATCGCGATCTCGGTGCTGGTCAAGAACGGCTCCGGCGTGCTCGGCGCGGCGGAGCTGGAGGGCCTGTGCCAGCTGGCGGCGCAGCGGCTGAGCCTGCTGTACGCGCCGGCGGCGCCGGAGTTCTTCGACAGGGCGCTGTTCCGCGGCTTCATCCAGAAGCTGCGCGAGCTGGGGCTGGTGCGGCTGGACGGGAACAGCAAGCTGGTGTTCGACGAGCGCCTGGACGCGGTGGCCAAGGACGCCAAGGTGATCCTCGGCCGCGAGCTGCGCCACACCATCGAGAAGATCAGCCCGGAGGCCGCGCGGCCCGCGCCGGACGCGCCGGCGGCCTGAGCCGCCGGACCGGCGGGGCGCCGCGCGGAACGCACCCGCGCGGCGCGGGCCCGGAAGCCGTAGTGGCCGGTGGTGCCGCAGGACTCCCGCGGCATTTCGATCCCGGGATCGTTCTTCGATTCGTTTCGTTCTCCGGGACGGGTGGCGCGGTGCCATGCCACCGTCACCGGTCCGGCGGACCCGGGAAGTCTTGCGTGATGCTTGAGGTTCCGGATACTCCGGTTCCAGGGGCTGACGGGGGGCGATCCGGACGATGGGCGAGGCGAAGCTGGCCGCGTTGCTGGAACCGCTGTACGCGGCAACCCTCGAGCCGGCCCGGCTGGAGGATTTCTGCCGGGCGATGTGCGCAGCCACCGGCAGCCACGTCGGCACGGTGCTGGTGCACGACAGCGGCCATCCCGATGGGCGCATCGGGCTGATGCTGGGCGCCGACCCGTCCATGGCCCGCGCGTACGAGGCGGAGTACGGGCGTGACAACCTCTGGGTCAACCGCACCCGCCACCTGATGCGTGCCGGTGCCGCGCTGGACAGCGACGACGCGGCCCCGCGCGGGGAGCTGCGGCGTTCGCGCTACTACAACGAGTTCCTGCGCCGGATCGACGTGGAGCAGTCGCTGGCGCTGTGCGCCCGGGCCGACGCCGAAGGCGTGGTGCTGATGACGCTCTCGCGCAGCGGGCGGCTGCCGCCGTTCCCGGACGATGTGCTCGCGCTGGTCCGCGCGGTGGCGCCGCACTGGGCGAACGCCTGGGCCATCCTCGACCGCCTCGGTTCCCTGCAGCGGCGCGTGGGCCAGCTGGAAGCGGCGATCGCGGCCAGCCCCGTGGCGATGCTGGCGCTCGACGCCGGCGGCCGGGTCCTGCGCCGCAACGCCGCCGCCGAGGCGCTGCTGTCGGAAGGCGGGGTGCTGCGCCTTGCCGACGGCCGGCCGGACGCGGTGACCGATGGCGCCAGCCTGCGCCAGGCGGTCCAGGAGGCGACCGCGGGCATGGACGGGGATGCCTCGCGGCGGTGCGCCGGGGTCGTGGTGTTGCGTGACGCCGGCGGCCATGGCGCGCTCGTGGGCCGGATCCACCCGCTGCACGGCGGCGCCGTGGACGGCGTGGCCGCCCTGCTGTTCCTGCTGCCGGTGGGCGGGGACCGTCCCGGGCTCGCCGGGGCGCTGCGCGAACTGTTCGGACTGACCCGCGCGGAAGCCGCCTTCGCCGCCGGGCTGTATGCCGCCGGCGCCGTCGCCGCGGCGGCCGCGGCCTGCGGCATCACGGCGTCCACCGCCCAGGCGCGGCTCAAGGTGATCTACGACAAGACCGGCGCGCGCGGGCAGGCGGCGCTGATGCGGCTGCTGGCTGCCGTGGCCGCCGCCGGGGGCTGAGCCGCGGCGCAGGGTTCAGGCCGGCTCGTCGGGGATCAGCGACGACTCCAGCCGCGTGATCATGTCCTTGAGCTGGAGCTTGCGCTTCTTCAGGCGCTTGATCGCCAGTTCGTCCACGGTGACGTCGGATTGCAGCCTGGCGATCAACAGGTCCAGGTCGCGGTGCTCGACCCGCAGTTCGGCGAGCCGGCGTGAGGCATCTGCGGGGTCGATCGGCAGCATGGCCGCAGGTTACACGCAGCGGGGCGCGCCGTGGAATCAGCCGCGCGCGTCGTGCTCGAGGTGGTAGCGGACCGCCGTCTCCACCTCCTCCTTGGAGCCGAGGAACACCGGCACCCTCTGGTGCAGGCTCTCGGGCTGGATGTCGAGGATCCGGCGGCGGCCGTCGTACGCCGCGCCACCGGCCTGCTCGACCAGCATGGCCATCGGGTTGGCCTCGTACATCAGCCGCAGCTTGCCGGGCTTGGACGGGTCCTTGCGGTCCCACGGGTAGATGAAGATCCCGCCGCGGGTCAGGATCCGGTGCACGTCGGCCACCATGGACGCGACCCAGCGCATGTTGAAGTCCTTGCCGCGCGGGCCTTCCCTGCCGGCGAGCAGGTCGGCGACGTAGGCCTGCATCGGCGCCTCCCAGTGGCGCTGGTTGGACATGTTGATGGCGAATTCCTTCGTCTGCTCCGGGATCCGCACGTCGCGCCGGGTCAGCACGAACGAGCCCTGCTCGCGGTCCAGGGTGAAGACGTGGGTGCCGTGGCCGACGGTCAGCACCAGCAGCGTGCTCGGCCCGTAGATGCAGTAGCCCGCGGCGACCTGGTCGCGGCCCGGCTGCAGGAAGTGCTCGTCGCGCGGCTCGCCGGCGTCGTCCCGCGCGCGCAGCACCGAGAAGATGGTGCCGATGGAGACGTTGACGTCGATGTTGCTGCTGCCGTCGAGCGGGTCGAACAGCAGCAGGTAGTTGCCGCGCGGATAGGCGTCGGGGATCGGCTGGCAGTGCTCCATCTCCTCCGAGGCGCAGGCGGCGAGGTGGCCGCCCCAGGCGTTGGCCTCCAGCAGGATCTCGTTGGACAGCACGTCGAGCTTCTTCTGCGCCTCGCCCTGGACGTTGATGCTGCTGGCGCCGCTGCCGCTGACCGCGTCGCCGAGCACGTCGCTCAGGGCGCCCTTGCCGACGGCGACCGAGATGCGCTTGCAGGCGCGGGCGACGACCTCGATCAGCAGGCGCAGCTCCGCGTTGAGCTGGCCGGCGCGCTGGGCCTCGATCAGGAAACGGGTGAGGGAGGTTGCGGACACGGCGATGGACTCCGGAAGACTGGACGGGCGACGGCATGGAATTGTCGCCGCTTCGCGCGCAAACGGCAGCCCCGCGCGCGGCCGGCCACCGCGGGCGGGGGGCGGGCGGTAGAATTCGCGCATGAGCACCGTCCTTCCCCTGCCGGATCCCGTGCCGCGCAAGCCCGGCCGCCGCGCCGCGCGCGAGGCCGACAAGCTGGCCAAGCGCCTGCGCCACCTGGTGGGCCGCGCGATCGCGGACTACGGGATGATCGAGGACGGCGACCGGGTCATGGTCTGCCTGTCCGGCGGCAAGGACAGCTACACGATGCTGGATATCCTGCTGCAGCTGCAGAAGAAGGCGCCGGTGTCGTTCTCGATCGTCGCGGTCAACCTCGACCAGAAGCAGCCCGGCTTCCCGGAGCACGTGCTGCCGGAGTACCTGCGCTCGATCGGCGTGGACTTCCACATCATCGAGCAGGACACCTACTCGGTGGTCACCCGGGTGATCCCGGAAGGCAAGACCATGTGCTCTCTGTGCTCGCGGCTGCGCCGCGGCGCGCTGTACACCTGGGCGGCGGAGAACGGGATCACCAAGATCGCGCTCGGCCACCACCGCGACGACATGGTGGCGACGTTCTTCCTCAACCTGTTCTTCCACGCGAAGATCAGCGGCATGCCGCCGAAGCTGCTCAGCGACGACGGCCGGCACGTGGTGATCCGCCCGCTGGCCTACGTGCGCGAGGAGGACATCGCCGCCTACGCGGAAATGCGCGGCTTCCCGATCATCCCCTGCAACCTGTGCGGCTCGCAGGAGAACCTGCAGCGCAGGCAGGTGAGGCGGATGCTCGAGGCATGGGAGCGCGAGTTCCCAGGCCGCATCGAGAACATCGCCCGCGCGCTGGCCGACGTCCGGCCCTCGCAGCTGGCCGACCCGAAGCTGTTCGACTTCCTCTCGCTCGGCCGCCGTGGCGACGGCGCCATGCCGGACGCGCACACCTGGCTCGCCGGCACGCCGGCCGGGCAGCCCGACGACGGCGGCGGCCACTGACATGCGCAGCCGTGCCTGCCTCCTTCCCGGCACGTGCCGGGAGGCCGTCCATGTCCCGCTTCCTCCCGGCCACACCCCGCATGCGGCGGGAGGTGGCGGTCTGCCACCCCCGTCCGCGGGGGAGGGCTGGGGCGGGGGCAATCCGCCGCAGGCGGGATGGAACCGGATCACCGCGATGGCATGACCGCGTGCCATTCCCGTTCCCGACAGTCCGCATCTTCCCTTCCCCCGACCAGGTTTCCCGATGTTCTTCCGCAACCTCACGCTGTTCCGCTTCCCGACCTCGCTGGACTTCTCGCGGCTCGAGGAACTGCTCGCCGACCACCCGCTCAAGCCGGTCGGCCCGCTCGAGCTGTCCTCGCGCGGCTTCGTGCCGCCGTTCGGGCGCGACAGCGAGGTGCTGTCACACCGCGTCGGCAACGCGATCTGGGTCACCGTCGGCGGCGAGGACCGGCTGCTGCCGGCGGCCGTGGTCAACGACCAGCTGGCGAAGAAGCTCGCCGAGATGGAGGAGAAGGAAGGCCGCCGCCCGGGCGGGCGGATGCGCAGGCGGATCAGGGAGGAACTGGTGCACGAGCTGCTGCCGCGCGCCTTCGTCCGTCCCTCGCGCACCGACGCGCTGATCGACCTGGCGCACGGCGTGTGCGCGGTGGACACCTCGAGCCGCAAGGCCGGCGAGGCGGTGGTGTCGGAACTGCGCCACGCCATGGGCAGTTTCCCGGCGCTGCCGCTCAACGCCGAGGTCGCGCCGCGCGCGGTGATGACCGGTTGGCTCGCCGGCGACCCGCTCCCGGACGGCCTGTCGCTCGGCGAGGAATGCGAGCTGCGCGACCCGGTGGACCACGGCGCGGTGGTCAAGTGCCAGCGCCACGACCTGCGCAGCGACGAGATCATGCGCCACCTCGAGGCCGGCAAGCAGGCCACGCGGCTGGCGCTCACCCTCGACGACCACGTCTCGTTCGTGCTCGGCGAGGACCTGGTGGTGCGCAAGTTCAAGCTCCTCGACGGCGCGGTCGAGCACCTCGAGTCCACCGAGCGCGAGGACCTGCATGCCGAACTGGACGCGCGCTTCGCGCTGATGAGCGCGGAGTTCTCGCGCCTGTTCGCGGTGCTGGAGAAGGCGCTGAAGCTGTCGAAGGCGGAAGCCTGAGCGGCGGATGCGAGCCGCCGTCCACTAGAATCCCTCCATGCCGTCCCTGTTCCGACTGCTTCCCCCGCGACCGACGCCGAAGACGGACGGCCTGCAGCGCGACTCGATCCCGTTCGTGCTGTCCGATGGCCGCCGCATCGACGTGCTGCGCGTGCGCGATCCGCGCGCCAAGCGTCTGCGACTGACCGTGGGCGAGCGCGGCCCGCGGCTGACGTTGCCGCCGCGCGCGAGCCTGGCGTCCGGCGACCGCTTCCTGTCCCAGCACCGCGACTGGCTGACCGAGCAGGTCGCGCGCGTGCGCGACCGCGTCGAGCCGCTGGTCCGCGGCGAGAGCACCTCGCTGCTGCTGCGCGACCGCCAGGTGCCGCTGCGCTGGGCCGGGGGACGCTGCGCGCGTGCCTGGCGCGAGGGCGACACCGTCACCCTGCAACTGCCGCCCCGCGCCGGCGACGCCGCGGTCGGCCGCATCCTGCGCGACTTCTACGAGGCGGAAGCGCGCGCCGACATCGCCGCGTGGCTGCCGAAGTACCTGCCCGGCCTGCCGCACCCGCCCTCGCGCATCCGCCTGCGGGTGATGTCCTCGCAGTGGGGCTCGCTGGCGCCCGACGGCACGCTTACCCTGGACCTGGCGCTGGTGCTGGGCCGTCCCTCCGCGTTCGAGTATGTGCTGGTCCACGAGCTGTGCCACCTGATCCATCCCGACCATTCGCGCCGGTTCTGGCGGGAGGTGGAGGCACGCTGCCCCGACTGGCGCGAGGCACGCGACTACTTCCATGCCGAGGGCCGGCGGTTGAAGGCGGCGCTGCTGGCCCTGCTGGGCTGAGCCGGTGGCTGTCCGGCCGGCGCCGGGATTTGCGTAGCTGGATGACAGGAACAGTGCCGGAGGCCGGAAGGGCGGCTTCCGGCCCCCTGGTCCACGCATTTCCCGGAAGGTCGCCATGTCCAGCATGCCACGCGCCGTATCTGCCCGCTTGTTCCCCGTCCTCGCCGGCGGACTGCTTGCCTGCCTCCTGCTGCCCGGTTGCCAGCGCGCCGCCGACAGCATGACCGGGGCCGCGATGGAGGCCGCCACCGGAGGCAAGGTCAAGGTCGACCGCGACGGCGACAAGGTCGTGTTCAAGACCGCGGACGGGGAGATGGTGGTGCAGGGCGGGGACGCGCTGCCACTGCCGGAGGACTTCCCCGGGGACGTGTACCTGCCGGACGGCTACACCGTGAACAGCGTGATGGACCTGCAGGGCGTCAGCGTGGTCGGAATGCGCGCGCCGGGGAAGGTGACCGCGCTGTTCGCCGATGCGCGCAAACGGATGGCCGAGCAGGGCTGGAAGGAGACCGTGGCCATGCAGCACTCGGCCGACAGCGCGATGCTGGCCTTCGAGAAGGGCGCGGACGGCGACAGGCGCGAGGCGATGCTGAGCTTCGGCGAGGATGGCGACTCCGTGCAGGTGAGCGTGCAGCTGCGCAAGGAACGGCAGTGACGGCCCGCGCCGCGGCGCCGCTCAGCCCGCGGTGAAGAAATCGCCGATCGCCGCGGCGACCTCGGTGGGACGCTCCATGTGCAGGTGGTGGCCGCCGGGGATGACCACGAGGTCACCCCGGGGGAGCAGGGCCGCGCGGCGGCTGCGTTCCGGCTCAGGCAGGTAGGGCTGCGGCGGCGAGGCGTAGATCACCCGCACCGGGCACTCGATGCCGCGCACCAGCGCGTCCACCTGCTCCGCGGTCATCCGCGCCGGCGCCGGCACGGTCAGGCGCGGGTCGCTGCTCCAGACGTAGCCGCCTTCGACCGCCCGGGTGCCGCGTTCGACCAGCAGCCGCGCCGGGGCCTCGTCCAGCCCGCCGGCCTGCATCCGTGCCTGCACGCAGGCATCGAGGTCCGGGAACACGCGCAGGCGCTTGTGCCGGACCTGGCGCGAGGCGTGCAGCGCCTTGCGCATGCGCGGCACCAGCGCCTCCGGCGGTTCGGCGAGCGCGCCAAGGGCCTCGATCGCGACCAGCCGTTCGACCCGTTCCGGGCAGGCGGCCGCCAGCAGGCTGCCCAGGCCCGCGCCGCGCGAGTGGCCCAGGATCGAGAACCGCTCCCAGCCCAGCGCGTCGGCGATGTCGAGGATCTCCTGCAGCGCGCCGATGTACGTGTAGTCGGTGCCGGGCGGCAGGTGCGTGCTCCGGCCGTGGCCGGGCAGGTCGGGCGCGACCAGGTCGAGCCCGGGCAGCAGCGGCGCCAGCGGCACGAAGCTGGCGGCGTTGTCCAGCCAGCCGTGCAGCGCCAGCACGCGGGGCATGCCGGGTTCGCCCCAGCGCAGCCCGCGGATCGTGCCGAGGGGAATCTCCAGTTCGAACTCGCGCATGGTCAGTGCAGGCGGTCCAGGTGCCGGGCGAGCAGCGACGCGAGCGCGTCGGCGTGCGCGGGCGAGGCGTTGAGGCAGGGGATGTAGCGCAGCGTGGCGCCGCCGGCCTCGCGGAACAGTCCGGCGTTCTGGATCGCGATTTCCTCCAGCGTCTCCAGGCAGTCGCAGGCGAAGCCGGGGCAGACCACGTCCACCTCGCGCACGCCTGCGGCGGCCAGTTCGCGCAGGGTGGCGTCGGTGGCAGGTTCCAGCCAGCGTTCGCGGCCGAAGCGCGACTGGAAGGTGACGCGCCACCGGTCCGGGGCCAGGCCCAGGGCACCGGCGATCAGCCCGGCGCTGAGCCGGCACTGCTCCTGGTACGGGTCGCCGGCGTCCACCAGCCGTTGCGGGATGCCGTGGAACGAGAACAGCAGCATCCCGCCGCGGCCGTGCGCCTGCCAGTGGCCGCGCACGGAGGCGGCGACCGCCTCGACCCAGGCGGGGTCGGACGCGTAGCTGTCGATGAGTTCGACCCGCATCGGCCCGGCTTCGCGCGCGCACAGGTCCGCGACCGAGGCGGTGGTGGTGGTGGAGTACTGCGGGTACAGCGGCAGCACCAGCACCCGGCCGGTGCCCGCGTCACGCAGTCCGCGCAGCACGTTTCCCAGCGCGGGCTCGCCGTAGCGCATCGCGTGCAGCACGCGCACGCCCGGCAGGCGCGCCTGGATGCCGGCGGCCAGGTCGCGGGTGTGGACCGCCAGCGGTGAACCGCCGTCGAGCCAGATCTGCGCGTACTTCCCGGCCACGCGGCGCGAGCGCAGGGGCAGGATCAGTCCATGCAGCAGCGGCCACCACAGCAGGCGCGGGATCTGGACCACGCGCGGGTCGCCGAGGAACTGGGAAAGGTAGCGGCGCACGGCCTCCGGCGTCGGGGCGTCCGGCGTGCCGAGGTTGACGACCACGACGGTGGCGTCGGCGGGGTGGGAAGAGCTGTCCATGCGCAATAGCATGACAGGCACGGCACGCGCGGGCGAATGGCGGCGAACTCATCGCCGATTCATGCCGCGGCGCATAGCCTGCGCCCATGACGCGGCGCGCCGGCGCGGCCGCCCATGGCACGACACCCCAAGGAGTCCCCCGATGTTCCTTCGCCGAACGAATCTCCTCCGCGCGGCCGCGCTGGCCGCCGCCCTTGCCGTGGCCGCGGGAAGCGCCCAGGCCGGCCCGCGCGAGGACGGGCGCGCGCGCAACGCGGTGCGCGTGCTGACCGAGATCCAGGCGATCCCGGAATCGGCCATCCCCGACAAGCTGCTCGACGAGGCCAGGGCGATCGTGGTGGTGCCCGACACGATCAAGCTCGCGCTCGGCCTGGGGGGGCGCCACGGCCAGGGCCTGATGTCGGTGAAGTCGCCCGACGGCACCTGGTCGAACCCGAGCTTCGTCCGGCTGACCGGCGGCAGCGTCGGTTTCCAGGCCGGCGTGCAGTCGGCCGACGTCGTGCTGGTGTTCCGCAACGACCGCAGCCTCGAATCGATCGTCAACGGCAAGATCACCCTCGGTGCCGACGCCGGCGTCGCCGCCGGTCCGGTCGGCCGCAACGCCAGCGCCGCCACCGATGGCCAGCTCAAGGCCGAGATCTGGTCGTGGTCGCGCGCGCGCGGCCTGTTCGCCGGCGTGGCGCTGGACGGCGCCGCGTTGACCATCGACGACAAGGCCAACGAGGCGGTCTACGGCCGCGGCGCGACGCCGCGGATGATCTTCGAGGGCCGCGCGCCGAAGGCGCCCTCCGGCGCGGTGGTCGACTTCCGCGACCGCCTCGAGGAGGCCACCGCGATCGCGCGCGCGGCACGCGGCTCGGCCGCCCGCGCCCCCGTCGCCCCGGGCCGGGACTCCGCGGCCGTGGCCCCCCGGCCGGCCCCGGCGGCGCAGGAGGCGCAGCCGACGCCGTTCCAGCCGGTCGAGGACGGCCCGGTGGTGGCCGAGCCGCTGCCGGACACGCCCTGATCCCCCCGTGACCATGCGCACCGTGCCTTTCCGCCGCGGTGCGCTATCCTGAGCGCCCTTCCTTTTCCGGCGGGTCTCGACGAAATGGGCAGTTTCAGCATCTGGCATTGGATCATCGTGCTGGTGGTCGTCCTGCTGGTGTTCGGCACCGGGCGCCTGCGCAACGCCGGACGGGACCTGGGCGAGGCGGTCAAGGGCTTCAAGAAGGGCCTGAGCGACGACGACAAGCCCCCCAGGGCGCTCGACGACCAGTCGGACAAGGCCGGCAACGACGCCAGCAGGACCCGCCAGGACGACAACGCCCCGCGCTGACGCGCGACGCATGTTCGACATCGGCTTTTCAGAACTGCTGGTGATCGCGGTGGTCGCCCTGGTCGTGCTCGGCCCGGAGCGGCTGCCGAAGGCGGCGCGCTTCGCCGGGCTGTGGGTGCGACGCGCGCGTGCCCAGTGGTACTCGGTGAAGGCGGAGCTGGAGCGCGAACTGGCCGCCGAGGAACTCAGGCGCAACCTGCAGGCGGCCAGGCGCGAAGTGGAGGAGGCCGGCCGCAGCATCGAGGCCGGCGCGCGCGACGTGGAGAAGCAGGTGCGCGAGGCCGAGGCGCAGGCGCGCCGCGAGGCCGAGGCCCTGCGCCGGGAGGTGGCGCCGGAAGCGGGCGCCACGCGCGACGGGGACGTTGGAGCCGGCCCGGCGCCGCGCCAGCCGGACCTGCTGGAGCAGGCCCCGGACGCGGGGCGCGGGACCGGCACGCACGACGGGACGGAAGGCGAAGATGGCCGCCAGCGCTGAAGACGACACCGGCGAGGCCACCCTGGTCGAACATCTGGTCGAGCTGCGCATGCGGCTGCTGCGCGCGCTGGCCGGGTTCGGCCTGGTGCTGCTCGCGCTGCTGCCGTTCGCCAACCGCCTGTACGGCTGGTTCGCCCGCCCGCTGCTGGAGAAGCTGCCCGAGGGCGCGCACCTGATCGCGGTGGAGGTGGCCTCGCCGTTCTTCGCGCCGCTGAAGCTGGCGTTCTTCGTCGCGCTGCTGCTGTCCACGCCGTGGCTGCTGTACCAGGCCTGGGCGTTCGTCGCGCCCGGCCTGTACCGGCGCGAGAAGAGGCTCGCGCTGCCGCTGCTGGTGTCCTCGGTGGTGCTGTTCTACGCCGGTTGCGCGTTCGCGTTCTTCGTCGTGCTGCCGGCGGTGTTCGCGTTCCTGACCCACATCACCCCGGCGGGCGTGGCGATGATGACCGACATCAACGCCTACCTGAACTTCGTGCTGGTGATCTTCCTGGCCTTCGGCATCAGCTTCGAGCTGCCGGTGGCGCTGGTGATCCTGGTGCTGCTCGGCTGGGTGACGCCGGAGCAGCTGCGCGAGTGGCGCGGCTACGCCATCGTCGGGGTGTTCATCGTGGCCGCGGTGATCACGCCGCCGGACGTGGTCTCGCAACTGATGCTGGCGATCCCGATGTGCCTGCTGTACGAGGCCGGGATCCTCGCCGCGCGCGCGCTGGCGCGCAGGCGTGGCCGTGACGAAGGAGCCGAAGGCAGGCAATGAAGCCCGCGGGCTTCGCGCGCCGCTACGCGGCCTGGTCGCTGGACGCGGCCCTGTGCGCGGCGGTCGCGACGCTGGCCTGCCTGCCCGCGGTGCGCGCCGGGATCGCGCGGGCGGACGACGCATTGCAGGCGGTGTCCGCGACGATGGCCGCGATCATGCTCGATGCGATGCGCGCGGACGCGCCGCTGCCGGCGCTGGCACGGATCCTGCCCGCGGACGATGCCTGGCGCGCGGGCGTGCGCGAGCTTGCGGCGGCCGTGTCCGCCGCGGTGTGGCCGCCGCTGCTGCTGGCCGTGCCGCTGGCGCTGGCATACCACGCGCTGTGCGAGGCCTCGCCGCTGCAGGGCACGCCCGGCAAGGGCCTGCTTGGCCTGCGCGTCACCGGCCTGGACGGCGGGCGGATCGGCCTGGCGCGTGCGTTGCTGCGCCAGCTGGCCGGCCTGCTGTCGTGGCTCACGCTCAACATCGGCCACCTGCTTGCGGCCACGCCGCCGCACCTCGCATTGCACGACCGTCTCGCGTCCACGCGCGTGCTGCAGCCTGAAGAAGACGCGCTTCCCGCATGGGCGAAGCTGTGGATCGCCGCGCAGGCGGTGGCCGCGGTCGCGGCGGCGGGATGGACGCTGGGAACGGCGAACGCCGCCCTGGGGGCGGCGCTCGACCGGCTGTTGCCCCCGCTGCCGTAAACGCGCGCGGATCAGGACCCGGCGCCAATTCCGGCCGTGACCGGCACGGTGGTGTCCGGTTCGCCGCAGGCGTCGCGCCACAGCTGGTACATCACGCCGCAGGTGATCGCGCACGCGGTGGCCATGAACGCGCAATACAGCACCATGCCAGGGACCACCGTGCTCCAGCCGCCGGCCGGTTCCGACAGCGGCACTGCCGCCAGCAACAGTGCAAGGCCCGTGGCGATCGCGGCGGCGAGGCCGACCACCAGCAGCACCGGCAGCGCCGGCAGGTTGCGCAAGGCGCCGGCCAGGCCATCCCCGATGGCGGCGGACACGCCGCGGCCGGCCAGCGCGATCTGGCCGATGCCGATGGACAGCACGGCAAAGCCGACGATGCTGCCGGCCAGCCACGCCAGCAGCAGGACGGTGCCGAAGCCGGCGACCAGGAGCAGCATCCGCGTCCCGCCATCCGCATCCGGCGGGAATGGCATGACCTGCGCGACCAGCGCCAGCGGGACGGACAGGGCCAGCAGGCCGACCGGCACCGCGGCCATGATGGCCGCCACCAGCAGGGTGAAGGCGATCACGCGCAGCGGGGCGCGCATGTCACCGAAGCCGGCGAACACGCCGGCGGGCGATGCCCGGCGGCCGTTGGCCACGGCGTGGACCAGGCGGAGGTAGCCGACCGTCAGGCAGGCCGTGACCAGCAGGGCCGGTGCGACGAGCAGCAGGCAGGCGGCGAAGGAGGCCGCGGCGTCCGCAACGGGGCCGGGAACGAGCAATTCCGGACCGGCGCCGGCCAGCAGCATGGACGCGGATGCGCCGAGCGGCAGCAGCGCGGCGCCGCCCAGGACCACCTTCGGGTGGCCGGCGGCAAGCCTCGCGGCACGTCCAATCCAATGCCAGCCGGCGCTGGCGTCCACGCGTTTGGTCGACATCCCTGTTCCCCGGGTCGTCCCTGCCCCGTGCCCGGCGTTCGGCGGGCGGTGGATATCGTACCGCAGGCCGCAAACGACGGACGCCGCCCGGAGGGGCGGCGTCCGTCCGGCTGCCGGGCCGGTTCCCGGCGGCGGTGGTTCAGAGCGCGATGCTGTCGTCGGGCGTGGCCGGCACCGCGGTGGCGGAATCGCCGCAGATGTCGCGCCACAGGTGGTACATCACCCCGAACGCGATCACGATGGCGGCCAGCAGGATGGCGAAATACAGCGGCACGCCGAGGACGACCAGGATCCATTCGCCGATCAGCTTCGACAGCAGCATCAGCAGCATCGCCAGCAGCATCAGCGCCAGGCCCGCGGCGATCGTGGCGGCGATGCCGACCACCAGCAGAACCAGCAGCGCCGGCAGGTTGCGGAAGGCGCCGGACAGGCCGTCGCCGATGGCGGCGAACACGCCGCGGCCGGCGAGCGCGATCTGGCCGGTGCCGATGGCCTGCACGGCGTAGGTCACGAGCGCGACCAGCCAGATCAGCAGCAGGCCGGCGCCGAACCCGGAGGGCAGCGCAGGCAGCTGCTGCGCGTCACCGTCCGCCGGTGGCAGTTGCAGGCCCTGCATGTAGAACTTCGCCATGTCCGGCATGAGCACGGACAACAGGCCGAGGATCAGCGCGTTCTGCACGATCGCCAGCAACAGGATGAAGGCGATCGCGCGCAGCGAGGTGCGCATGTCGCCGAAGCCGGCGAACACGCCGGTGGCCGACGCCGGCTGCCCGTTCTCGACGGCGTGGATCAGGCGCAGGTAGCCGACCATCAGGCAGGCCATCACCAGCAGGATCGGCAGGGTGACCAGCAGGCTGGCGGCGAAGGAAGGCGCATCGTCCGGCCCCGTGCCCGGGATGAGCAGGGTCACGGCCGTGGCGAACACGAGTGCGACCACGATCACCACCGCCAGCATCAGCGCCGCACCGCCGAAGACCGCCTTCGGGTTGCTGCCGCCGAGGTTCACCGCCCGCAGGATCCAATGCCAGCCGGCGCTGGCGCCCACGCTTTTCGTCGTCATGTCTCTCCCCCGGGATTTCCATGCCGCGGCGACCGCCGGGCTGCGGCCATCCTACCGCACGCCGGCGGCGACGGAACGGGCGATGCGCACGAACCGGCGCAGCACCCGGCGCGCGTGGGGCGCCGCGGAGACCGAGGCCGCCAGCGCCCGCGGGCAGGTGCCCTCGCGCGCCAGCGCCCCGGCGCGGGCGCGGATGTAGCCGCGCATGTGCACGGTGCCGAACTCGGGGTGGAACTGCACGCCCCAGACGTGGTCCTTCCAGCGGAAGGCGTGGTGCGGGTCGTGGTCATTGCGGGCGAGCACGGTGGCGCCTTGCGGCAGCCTCAGCACGCTCTGCAGGTGCGTGGTCTGCGCCGGGAAGCGCTCCGGCAGGCCGGAAAACAGCGGGTCGCGCGCTGCCTCCGGCGTCGGCTCGATCCAGGCCGTGCCCATTTCGCGGCCGCGCGGGTTGTCGCCGACCTCGCCGCCGAGCGCGTGCGCGAGCAGCTGGTGGCCGTAGCAGATGCCGAACAGCGGCACGCCATGCCCGGCGGCCTCGCGCAGCCACTCCGCGCTGCGCTCGCTCCAGTCGTGGCGGTCGGTGACCATCGCCGCCGAGCCGGTGACCAGCACGCCGGCGAAACGGCGCGGGTCCGGCAGCGGGGCGCCGGCCCCGGCGTCGGCGACGCGGACCTCGTGCGCCGCCAGCCCGGCGGCGACGCGGATCCAGTGCGGGAAGCCGCCGTGGCGGCGCATCGGTGCCACCGGGCGGCCGGTCTCGATGATCAGGAAGGGCGCGCGCATGCCGCGGATTGTGGCAGCGCCTGCGCGCCGTGCAATCGTGTCCTCACTCCGGCGGCGGCAGCACCGACAGGACTTCCTCGACCGTGGTCAGGCCCTGCGCGACCTTCTCCGCGCCGGCCATGCGCAGCGTGCGCAGGCCCTCCCCGACCGCGGCGCGGGTGAAGGCGGCCAGGTCCATCTCCGGCCGGATCATCGCCCGCAGGCGCGGCGAGACCGGCATCAGTTCGTACAGGCCGACGCGGCCGAAATAGCCGGTGTTGCGGCACTCCAGGCAGCCGACCGGGCCGAAGGCGCCGGCCGGCGGCGGCACCGCGGGGTCGGGCACCAGCGCGCGCCAGACGTGCCCGGGCACCGGGCGCGGCACCTTGCAGTGCGGGCACAGCGTGCGCACCAGGCGCTGGGCGAGCACGCCGTTGAGCGTGGAGGCGATCAGGTAGTGCGGCAGGCCGAGGTCGAGCAGGCGGGTGACCGCCGAGGGCGCGTCGTTGGTGTGCAGCGTGGACAGCACCAGGTGGCCGGTGAGCGCGGCCTGCACCGCCATCTGCGCGGTGTCCAGGTCGCGGATCTCGCCGATCATGATGATGTCCGGGTCCTGGCGCAGCAGGGTGCGCACGCCCTGGGCGAAGCCGAGGTCGATCGCGTGGTGCACCTGCATCTGGTTGAGCTCGGGCGCGATCATCTCGATCGGGTCCTCGATGGTGCACACGTTCACGTCCGGCGTCGCCAGCCGCTTCAGCGTCGAATAGAGCGTGGTGGTCTTGCCCGAGCCGGTGGGGCCTGTGACCAGCACGATCCCGTGCGGGCGGCTGGTCAGCTCGTGCCAGGTGACGGCCTCGCGCGGATCGAAGCCCAGCTGCTCGACCGGCTTGAACGCGGTGTCCGGGTCGAAGATGCGCATCACGACCTTCTCGCCGAACGCGGTGGGCATGGTGGACAGGCGCATCTCGACCTCGCGCCCGCCGGGCGAGCGCGTCTTGATCCGGCCGTCCTGCGGCCGCCGCCGCTCGGCCAGGTCCATCCGCCCGAGCACCTTGATCCGCGACACCACCGCGGTCATCACCGGCGGCGGCATCTCGAAGACCTTGTGCAGCACGCCATCGATGCGGAAGCGCACGCGGCCCGCCTCGCGCCGCGGCTCCAGGTGGATGTCGGAGGCGCGCTGCTCGTAGGCGTACTGCAGCAGCCAGTCGACGATGTTGACGATGTGGTGGTCGTCGGCGCCGACCTCGCCCATGCGCCCCAGCTCGACCAGCTGCTCGAAGCTCGGCGCCTGGGTGCCCTTCTCGCCGCCTTCCTGCGCCCCGCGCACCGAGCGGGTGACGCCGTAGAACTCCATCGTGTAGCGGTGCAGGTCGAGCGGGTTGGCGACCACCAGCTCGATTTCCTGGCGCAGCAGCCGCTGCACGTCGGCCATCCACTCGGTGGCCAGCGGCTCGCTGGTGGCGATGCGCACGCGCCCGGGCGTGACCTCCACCGGCAGGATCCGGTGGCGCCGCGCGTAGGCATGCGAGACCACGGAGGTGACCGCGGGCACGTCGATCCTGGTCGGGTCGATGCGCAGGTAGGGCAGGCCGCTGGCGCGGGCCAGCCACTCGGTCAGGGTTTCCAGCCCCAGCTCGGTGCCCGGCGTGCGCGCCGAGGGCAGCTTGTGGTTGGCCAGCAGCACCAGCGGGTGCACGGCGTCGAGGCCGCGCACGTGGGCCGCGCTCATGCGCGCCCGCTCGGCGTCGGCCGGGGCGAGCATGCCGTCGGCGACCAGCGCGGCCAGCACCGGCTCCAGCGCCAGCCGGCCGGGCGGGAGCGCGGGGCGGGGCCGGGGCGTCGGCAGCGGCTCGTTCACATCGGTCCTTGCGCTCCGGACAGGGGCTCGGGGGGTGCGCCGCTATACTAGCGCGCCCGCCGAAAGCCCCGGAAAACGAGACCTCCCGATGACCGGACCGACCTTCCAGGAACTGATCCAGCGCCTCAACGACTACTGGGGCAGGCAGGGCTGCGTGCTGATCCAGCCGCTGGACCTCGAGGTCGGCGCCGGCACCTTCCATCCGGCCACCTTCCTGCGCGCGCTCGGCCCCGAGCCGTGGAACGCAGCCTACGTGCAGCCCTCGCGCCGTCCCACCGACGGCCGCTATGGCGAGAACCCCAACCGCCTGCAGCACTACTACCAGTACCAGGTGGTGATGAAGCCGAGCCCCGACAACATCGTCGAGCTGTACTTCGGCTCGCTGAAGGAACTGGGCATCGACCCGCAGGTGCACGACCTGCGCCTGGTCGAGGACAACTGGGAGTCGCCCACGCTCGGCGCCTGGGGGCTGGGCTGGGAGGTGTGGCTCAACGGCATGGAGATCACCCAGTTCACCTACTTCCAGCAGGCCGGCGGCCTCGAGTGCAGGCCGGTGCTCGGGGAGATCACCTACGGCCTCGAGCGCCTGTGCATGTACCTGCAGAACTGCGACAACGTCTACGACCTCGTCTGGACCGAAGGCCCGCAGGGCGTGGTCACCTACGGCGACGTGTACCTGCAGAACGAGCGCGAGCAGAGCGCGTACAACTTCGAGCACGCCAATGTCGAGGTGCTGTTCCGCCGCTTCGACGAGTGCGAGGCCGAGGCGATGAAGCTGGTGGAGCTGGGCCTGCCGCTCCCGGCGTACGACCAGGTGTGCAAGGCCAGCCACACCTTCAACCTGCTGGACGCGCGCCGCGCGATCAGCGTCACCGAGCGCCAGCGCTACATCCTGCGCGTGCGCAGGCTGGCGCAGGCGGTGGCGCAGTCGTACTACGAGCAGCGCGGGAAGCTCGGCTTCCCCGGCCTGAAGAAGACGCCGCCGAAGGCGGCCTGACGTTCCTTCCCCCGCTTGCGGGGGAAGGTGCCCGAAGGGCGGAAGGGGGCGGGCCGCCCCCACCCGAGCCCTCCCCGCGGTCGGGGGAGGGGAGACAACACAAGGTTTCCTGCGAATGAGCGAACAACTTCCCCTGCTGATCGAACTGGGCACCGAGGAATTGCCGGTCAAGGCCCTGCCCGGGCTGGCGCAGGCGTTCTTCGATGGCGTGCTGGCCGCGCTCGGGAAGCGTGGCATCGCGGTCGAGCGCGGCGGGGCGAAGCCGCTGTACACGCCGCGCCGGCTGGCGGTGCTGCTGCCGGGCGTGGCCGTGCGCCAGCCGGAGCAGCGCAGCGAGGTGCCCGGCCCGTACCTCAACATCGCGCTGGACGCCGACGGCCGGCCGACGAAGGCGCTGGAGGGGTTCGCCGCCAAGGCCGGCGTGGACTGGACGCGGCTGGAACGCACTACCGACGCCAGGGGCGAGCGCTTCGTCCACCGCTCGGTGAAGCCGGGCGCCGCCACCGCCGAACTGCTGCCGGAGATCGTGCGCGAGGCCGTGGCCGCCATGCCGATCCCCAAGCCGATGCGCTGGGGCGACCATGACCACGCCTTCGCGCGCCCGGTGCTGTGGCTGGTCATGCTGCTCGGCCGCGACGTGGTCGAGGGCGAGGTGTTCGGCGTGCGCGCCGACCGCATGAGCCGCGGCCACCGTTTCCTGCACGGGCAGCCGGTGTGGCTCTCCACGCCGGACGACTACGTCGATTCGCTGCGCGGCGCGAAGGTGCTGGTGGACCCGGACGAGCGCCGCCGGCGCATCGTCGACGAAGTCAACGCCGCCGCGTCGGCCGCGGGCGGCAGCGCGCGCATCGACCCGGACAACCTCGAGCAGGTCAACTGCCTGGTCGAATGGCCGAAGGCGGTGCTGTGCGCGTTCGAGGCCGAATACCTCGCGGTGCCGCAGGAGGCGCTGGTGGCCACGATGGAGGCCAACCAGAAGTTCTTCCCGGTGCTGGACGAGGCCGGCCGCCTGACCTCGCGCTTCGTCGGCATCGCCAACATCGACCCGAAGGACGACGGCGAGATCCGCAAGGGCTACGAGCGCGTGATCCGGCCGCGCTTCGCCGATGCCCGCTTCTTCTACGAGGAGGACCTCCGGCAGGGCCTCGTGGCGATGGGCGAGGGCCTCGCGGACGTGACCTACCAGGCGAAGCTGGGCACGCTGGCCGACAAGGTCGCGCGCGTGGCCGCTCTGGCCCAGGCCATCGCCGCGCAGGCCGGCGTGGATCCGGCGCTGGCGCGGCGCGCGGCCGAACTGTCCAAGAACGACCTGCAGAGCCGCCTGGTCAACGAGTTCCCGGAATTGCAGGGCATCGCCGGCCGCTACTATGCGCGCGCGGCGGGCGAGCCGGAGGAGGTGGCGGTCGCGATCGACGAGGCCTACATGCCGCGCTTCGCCGGCGACGGCATCGCCGCCTCGCCCGTGGGCAAGGTGCTGGCCATCGCCGAGCGCCTGGACACCCTCGCCGGCGGCTTCGCCGCGGGCCTCAAGCCCACCGGCAACAAGGACCCGTTCGCGCTGCGCCGCGCCGCGCTGGGGCTGGCGCGTACGGTGATCGAGTCCGGACTGGACCTGGGCCTGCCGGACCTGCTGTCGCAGGCCTGGCGAGCGGCGCTTTCCGCCTGCGCCGTTGCAGCAGAGAAAGCGCTTGCAGAGGCCAAGAGCGACAAAGAGGCCGTTGCGGCGAGGAAGACACTGGAGGACGCGGTTGCATTGCGCGATGGCGATTCCACCCCGGCCGTTGGCGAGCTTTACGACTTCATCCTCGACCGCCTGCGCGGCTACTACGCCGACAGGGGCGTGCCGGCCACGCACTTCAACGCCGTGGCCGCGCTGAAGCCGGCCTCGCTGTACGACTTCGACCGCCGCCTCGATGCCATCGGCACCTTCGCCCGGCTGCCGGAAGCCGAGGCGCTGGCCGCGGCCAACAAGCGCATCCTCAACATCCTGAAGAAGGCCGGAGGCGACATCCCGGACGCCGAGGACCCGGCGCTGCTGAAGGAGCCGGCCGAGGCCGCCCTGGCCGAGGCGGTGGAGGCGGCGCGGGCCGACACCGCTGCAGCACTGCAGCGGCGCGACTACGTGTCGGTGCTGACCCGGCTGGCGGCGCTGCGCCCGCAGGTGGATGCCTTCTTCGACGCGGTGATGGTCAACGCCGAGGACCCGGACCTGCGCCGCAACCGCCTGGCCCTGCTGCGCCGCCTGGCCGACCGCCTGGGCAGCGTCGCCGCGATCGAGCACCTCTCGGCCTGAGCCGCGGCGCGAGGGGCGGCCTTCTCCTCCCGGCCCTTCCCGCTTGCGGGGGAGGGGGTTTCTCCGTTGCCCGCCCCCGGGTGTGGGGCAACCATCTCCGCCGCGTGCGCCACCGGATTCCTCCCCCGGGGGCGGTGGGAGCCGGGAGGGGGCGGCAACACCCGCGCGGAGTGATCCGCCGTCACGACGCAGTTGCCCCACCCCGATCCTCCCCCGCATCGCGGGGGAGGGCGCCGTGGATGCGCGGGTCGCAACGGCGCGCGGACCCTGTATCGTTTGCACGGGGATCCGTTCAACGTTTTTTGACCCTGCTTGGGTATCCTGCGCCAATGCGCACCCGTGGCCTTCCGATCGCCGCCGCCGTGCTCCTGCTGTCCACGGCCGGGACGGCGGGCGCGGTGGTCGTGGGCAAGGTCGAGATCGTCGGCCTCGACGAGGAGATGACCGAGAACGTGCGCGTCTCGCTGTCGCTGGCGGACGCGATCGGCAAGGACGTGAACTGGCGCCGGCTCAGCTACATGCTGCGCGAGGCCGAGGCCGAGACCCGCGAGGCGCTGGAGCCGTTCGGGTTCTACTCGCCGACGATCGTGGTCGAGCGCCGGCGTGGCGATGGCCCGGCCGTGGTGGTGGGGGAGGAGCGCGCCGCGGCGCCCGGGGACGGCGACGGGGATGCGCCCGCCGCCCGCCGCGGCGATGGCGGGGGCGAGCTGAAGGTCACCATCCGGGTCGATCCCGGCAAGCCGGTGCGCGTGCGCAACGCCGACATCGCGATCATCGGCGAGGGCAGCCGCGACCGCTACCTGCAGCAGGACCTGGACGATTTCCTGCCCGGCCCGGGCTCGATCTTCAACCATGCCGACTACGAGGCCAGCAAGACCCGCATCAGCCGCCGCCTGACCGAGCGCGGCTACTTCGACGCCGACTTCGTCTCGCACCGGGTGGAGGTGACCCGCGCCGACTACGCCGCCGACATCGACCTGGTCTGGGACAGCGGCAGGCGCTACGACATGGGCCCGACCCGGATCGAACAGACCCGGCAGATCATCCGCCCGGACATCCTCGGGCGGCTGGTGTACTGGGAAGAGGGCGACTACTACCACCAGGGCCGACTCGACCGCCTGCGCACCTCGCTGACGCGGCTGGACTACTTCGGCTCGATCGACATCGAGCCCAGGCGCGACGAGGCGGTCACCATGCCCGACGGCAGCCGGCGCATCCCGGTCGAGGTCACGCTGACGCCTGCAAAGCGCAGCATCTACACCGCCGGCGTGAGCTACGGCACCGACAGCGGCGCGGGTATCCGCATGGGCGTGGAGCGCCGCTACGTGAACAGCCGCGGGCACAAGGCGCTGGCGCACCTGGACTACGCGCAGAAGCGCAAGACGCTCACCCTGCAGTACCGCATCCCGGCATTCGCCTGGCGCGACGGCTGGTACACCATCAGCCTGCAGGCCTACGACGAGCAGACCGTCTACATCGACACCCGGCGGCTGGAACTGGTGGGCAGCCGCAATGGACAGTACAACGACCAGCTGAACCTGGTGGCCTCGCTGCACGCGCTCCGCGAACGCTGGGCCTACGTGCCCGAGGACAACGGGGCCACGCCGGAACAGCCGCAGTACCGCTACGCCAGCTTCACCTTCCCCTCGATCCGCGCCGAATACATGGACGTGGACGACCGCGTCTTCCCGCGCGACGGCTACGCCGGCTCGCTCACCCTGCGCGGTGGCGTCGGGGGCGCAGGCTCGGAGGCGCATTTCGTGCAGGCGCATCTCCGTGCCTCCTGGTTCATGGGCATCGGCGAGGACAGCCGCCTGATCGTGCGCGGCGAGGCCGGCTACACCTTCACCAACGAGCTGGTGGACATGCCGCCGAGCCTGCGCTTCTACGCCGGCGGCGACCGCAGCATCCGCGGCTACGAGTGGCGCGAGGTCGGGCCGCGGGTGCAGACCGGCGGCGGCACCTATTCCGTGGGTGCGAAGAACGTGCTGACCGCGAGCGTCGAGTACGAGCGCTACTTCCTCGGCGACTGGGGCGCGGCGGTGTTCGTGGACACCGGCAGCGCGTTCGACGGCCGCCGCCCCGACTGGCATACCGGCGTCGGCGCCGGCGTGCGCTGGAAGTCCCCGGTGGGGCCGTTGCGGCTCGACATCGCGCGCGGCCTGGACGATCCGGACTCGCCGTTCACGGTGGGCCTGAGCATCGGCATGGAGTTCTGACATGGCATCCGGACTGCGCCAGCGGCCCGACGACATCAGCCCCGGGGAGCGCGAGGCGCGCATCGCGGAACTGCGCGAGCGCCGTCGCCGGCGGATGCGCGTGCTTGCCATCCGCAGCGCATTGGCGACTGTGGCGCTGGCGCTGCTGGTCGCGGTGTTCCTGTACTGGCTGCTGGCCACGTTCGGCGGCCGCGACTTCCTGCTCGCGCGGATCGTCGCGCTGCTGCCGGAAGGCACCGAACTGTCCTGGTCGAAGGCGGAAGGCCCGGTGTCCGGCCCGCTGGTGATGCACGACGTGCGCTACGTGCAGCGCGGCTGTCCCGACGTGGACGGCAAGCCGGTCCCCTACGGCCGCTGCGGGCGGCCGACGGTGCTGGCGTTCACCGCGCGGCGGATCCTGCTCGTCCCCGAGATCACACCGCTCATCGGCCGCCGCCTGCGCCTGGACGCGATGGAGGTGGAAGGCGCCACGCTCGACCTGCCGGTGTCGGACGAACCGTTCGAGCTGCCGCGCTGGCCGGAGTCGCTGCCCGACATCGCATTGCCGATCGCGCTGGAGGCGGACGACATCCGCGTCGACGGCCTGCGCATCACGCGTGCGGGCGAACCCGTGATCGACATCGCCAGCGTGCGCGGCGGCTTCGATGCCCGCGACGGCCGGGTGCACGTGGAGAACCTGGCCGTCGCCAGCGACCGCGGCACCTTCCGCGTGCACGGCGACTACGCCCCGCGCGACGGCTACCGCATCGACCTGGCCATCAGCGCGCTGATGCCCGCGCCTCCCGGGCGGACGCGGCCGCGGCTGGGCCTCGTCGCGCGCGGCAATGCCGATTCACTGGACGTGGCGCTGGCGGGGCATGCCCCCGCGCCGGTGCGCGCGAGCCTGGTCCTGCGCGGCGGCCGCGAGTCGCCGCGCTGGACGCTGGATGCGTCTTCCGACGAGCTCGATCCCGGGCTGCTCGCGGGCAGCGGCGAACCAGGCACGCCGCTGGCGTTCTCGCTGCACGTGGATGGCGCCGGCGGCGCGATGGAGGCGCGCGGCGAACTGCGCCAGGGCGGCCTGCACGCGGTCCTGCAGCCGTCGAGGCTGCGGCTGGAGGACCAGATGCTCGAGGTCGAACGGCTGGTTGTGGATGCCTTTGGCGGGCGCGTGGCCGCCAGGGGACGCGGCGACTTCACCGACCCGGCCGACGCCCGCTTCCGCTTCGCGATCAACGCGCGCGGGCTGTCGTTCGCCGGCGGCGACGGGGCTTCGCCGGCGATCGGCGTGGACGCCGACTTCGGCATCGCCGGACGCACCGCGGCATGGGCCGCGATCGGAAAGGCCACGCTTTCGCGCGACGGCCAGCAGGCCACGGTGGATTTCGACGGGCGCGGCGACGAGGGCCGGATGGTGCTCAGCCGCGCGCACGTGGAGATGCCGACCGGCACGCTCGATGCCACCGGCAGCATCGGCTGGTCGCCGGCGCCGGGGTGGAACGTGGACGCGGTGCTGGCCGGGTTCGACCCGGGCTATTTCGCGCCGGGCTGGAACGGTGCGGTGCGCGGCAAGGTCGCCACCAGCGGCCGCACGCGCGAGGACGGCGGGCTCGACATCGAGGTGGATGCGCCGGAACTCGGTGGCACGCTGCGCGGGCGCCCGCTCGGCGGGCGCGCCTCCCTGACGGTGCACGGCCCGGCGAAGGGCGGCACGCGCACCGACTACGCCGGCGAGGTGGCGCTCACACTCGGCGGCAGCCGCCTCGACGCGAAGGGCGCGGCCACCGACCGGGTCGAACTGGACGCGCGCTTTTCGCCGCTCGAGCTGTCCGACCTGCTGCCCGACGGCGCCGGCACCCTGCGCGGTACGCTGGCGCTGCGCGGCGCGCGCAACGCGCCGGACGTGGATGCGGACCTGTCCGGCAGCGGCCTGCGCTGGTCCGGCTACCGCGCCGACGCGCTGCACGTGCAGGGCCGCCTGCCGTGGCGCGCCGGCAATGGCGCGCTCACGCTCGAGGCCCGGGGCGTGGAGGCGGGCCTCGCGCTCGACGCGCTGCGCGTGGACGCGCGCGGCGCGGTGGAACGCCTGCAGCTCGAGGCCAGCGCGCGCAGCGAAGGCCTCGGCACGCTGGCGCTGCGCGGCAGCGCCAACCGCGCAGCGGCCGGCTGGCAGGGCGAGGTGGAAGGCCTGCGCCTTGCGATCCGGCAGAAGCAGGCCTGGCGGCTGGAGGCGCCGGCGCGCTTCACGCAGTCTGGCAGCCGTTTCACGCTCACGCGCAGCTGCCTGGTCGCCGAGGGCGGCAGCGACGGCCTGTGCGTCGCCGCCGACTGGCCGCGCGAGGGCGTGTCGGTGGACGGCCGCGGCCTGCCGCTGTCGCTGCTCGCGCCGTACCTGCCGGAGCGCGAGGGCGGGCGCCGCTGGGCGCTGCATGGCACGGTGGACCTGGAAGGGCAGCTGCGTCCGGCGGGCAACGCGTGGCAGGGCCATTTCACGCTCGACTCGGCCGAGGGCGGCATGCGCAACAGCGAGCGCTCCCGCCGCGACGTGATCGGCTACCGCGACCTGCACCTGCAGGCGCAATTCGCCCGGAACCGCATCAACGCCACCCTCGGCGCGCATTTCAACGGCGACGGCCGCATCGACGCGCGCATCGCCACCGGCTGGGATGCGTACTCGCCGCTCGACGGCGAGATCGCGGCGAACACCGGCGACCTGACCTGGGTGGAGCTGTTCTCGCCGGACATCGTCGAGCCCGGCGGCCGCCTCGATGGCCGCATCACCCTGGGCGGCACGCGCTCGCAGCCACTGCTGGGCGGGCACGCGCGGGTGACGGACTTCTCCACCGAACTGCCATCGCTGGCGCTGCTGCTCGAGGAAGGCGACATCGCGCTCGAGGCGCAGCCGGACGGCAGCGGCCGCATCACCGGTGTGGTGCGTTCCGGGGAGGGCCACCTGTGGGTCAACGGCTCGCTCGACTGGCACGGCGAGGACACGCCGCTGGTGCTGCGGTTGCATGGCCAGGACGTGCTGCTGTCGGACACCCGTGACCTGCACCTGGTCGCCAACCCGGACGTCACCGTGCGCTATGCCGCGCGCGCGCCGCTGCAGGTGGCCGGCACGGTGACCGTGACCCGCGCGATGATGGACCTGGAGCGCCTCGACCAGGGCGTGTCCACGTCGCCGGACGTGGTCGTGCTCGACCCGGTGGACCCGCAGCGCGGCGGCCCGACGCGGCTGATGCTCGACCTGACCCTGGCGATGGGCGACGACGTGCGCCTGCGCGGCTTCGGCCTCGACGGCACGCTCGGCGGCCAGCTGCGCGTGCGCGCCACGCCGGGGCGCGAGATGCTCGCACAGGGACGGCTGGAGGTCGGCGGCAAGTACAGGGCCTACGGCCAGGAACTCCGGATCGAGCGCGGCAACCTCGTGTTCAACAACCAGCCGGTGTCCGACCCGCTGCTCGACATCCGCGCGACCCGCCGGATCGAGGCCGAGGGCATCACCGCCGGCATCGACGTCACCGGCCGTGCCTCGTCGCTGACCGCGACGGTGTGGACGGACCCGGCCAGCGACAGCTCGCAGGCACTGGCCTACCTGGCGCTCGGGCGCCCGGTGTCCAACCTGTCGGCCGAGCAGGGGCGCGAGCTCGACGCGGCCGCCGCGGCGCTGGCCGCGGGCGGCAGCATGCTCGCAGGCCAGCTGGGCAGCAGCCTCGGCCTGGACGACGCGGGCGTGATGCACTCGCGCGCGCTGGGCGGCAGCGTGCTCGGCATCGGCAAGCAGATCTCGCCGCGGCTCTACGTCAGCTTCGGCGTCTCGCTGCTCGGCACCGGGCAGGTGATCGCGCTGAAGTACCTGCTGCGCAAGGGCTTCGACGTCGAGATCGAGACGAGCACGCTGGAAAGCCGCGGCTCGATCAACTGGCGCCACGAAAGCGATTGAAAGTCGCGCCGGGACGGGAATCGTGCGAAGCTGGCTGCGGCGCGGCGGTTCCCGCGTTGTCGCACTGGAAGACGGGCGGAGATTGCCGATGGGCCGTGACGGCCGCTGGTGGACCGTGTTGCGCAGCCTGCTGGCGCTGGTGCTGGCGATCGCCGCCATCCCCGCCGTCAACCTGGCCGG
>Ga0207874_1000256_pt1 | contig 80405 bp, 71 predicted proteins | sample HigsolmetaAR201D_FD_184833 | JGI IMG/M metagenome (GOLD analysis project Ga0207874, IMG submission 184833) | Ionic liquid and high solid enriched microbial communities from the Joint BioEnergy Institute, USA - AR20-1-D (SPAdes) (version 2) ...
CAATCTGCTGCGTGAGTTGGCCTCCAACGACGCGGATAAATAAGACAGCAATCCTGTCCTATTTCCTCCCATGCCAGAAAATGGCGTGGCGCACAAGACGGAAATGTAAAAAATCCATGCTGCTGACGCAACAAAGTTACGGAAATGCCGCTTTTCCAGCACGTTGCCGCCATCTCGAGCAGGCCTTCCACCTTACTTAAGCCTTGAAACCCGGCTGGCAACACGCGAGTGTGCGCGCCGCAAATCAGGGACAGATGCCGATGAATTTTGCTTCCGATAACTGGGCAGGCGCCCATCCAGCCATCTGCGAAGCTCTTTCCGCTCACGCGCACGGGTTCCATGAGGCCTATGGTCAGGGTGAACTCGATCGGAAGGTCGAGCGACTCTTCTGCGAGATTTTTGAGCGCGATGTGGCCATTTTCTTTGTGGCGACAGGCACGGCCGCCAATTCCCTGTCCATGACCCTTCTCAACCGGCCGGGTGGTGTGGTCTTCGCCCATCAGCAGGCCCACATGCGGGAGGATGAAGGCGGGGCGCCGGAATATCTGACCGGCGGAGCGCGCGTCCATGGCGTGAGCGGCCCGCTTGGTCGTATCGATCCCGCGGCGCTTGAGGCCGCCATTCGCCTTTATCCGGCCGAGTTCATCCACGCCGGCCAGCCAATGGCCGTCTCCATCACCCAGTCGAACGAGATCGGCGGGGTCTATTCCCTGGAGGAGATCGAGGCAATTGCAGGCATATGCCGCGCCCATGATCTGCCGCTGCACATGGACGGCGCGCGTTTTGCCAATGCGCTGGTCTCGCTCGGCACCACGCCCGCCGAGATGACATGGAAGCGGGGCGTGGATATCGTCTCCTTCGGTGCCACCAAGAACGGCTGTTGGTGCGCGGAAGCAATTGTAGTGATGGACCCGGCACGCGCCCGCGACATGCCGTTCCTGCGCAAGCGCGCGGCGCACCTCTTCTCGAAGTCGCGATTCATCGCCGCGCAGTTCGAGGCTTATTTCCGCGACGATCTGTGGCTCAGGAATGCTCGGCACGCCAATGCCATGGCCGCCAGCCTTGCCGCGCACATCAGCAAAGCCGCGACGGCCCGCCTTGCTTGGCAGCCGCAGGCCAATGAGGTCTTTGCCATCCTGAGGGAGGAAACCGCCGCAGCCCTGCGCGAGCGCGGGGCGTTCTTCTATCCCTGGAATGCGCCCGCCGGGCTCCAGCTTGCCCGGGGTGAGGGGCTTTACCGCTTCGTCACCTCCTTCGCCACGACGGTGGAGGAAGTGGAGGTTTTTGGCGCGATGCTTGACCGGTAGCGGGGCTTCGGGCGGACGGAGCGGTGTGCGCCGGCGGCCGCTGCCGTTCTCGTCCACTCCCTTGAACTGGGAGCCTGAGCGGCTGGTGCCGGCCACCCTTCCTGTCCCCCACGACGTGCGGGAGAGGTGGCTCATGTGGAGCGCGCGGGCCAGACCAGAGAGGGGATTTTAAGGTGGCGTTGCCAGCGGCTTGTCAGAACCCCCGCAACCACAAAGGAGCTCAGCGCTGGATCAAGCGCGTCTAGGCAACGCCGATCCTAAGAAGATCATGGAAGTGGACGATGCCGACTGGGCGATCGTCCTCGGTCACGACCAGCGCGCTGATTGCATGCTGGTTGAGCAGCGCCATGGCCTGGCTCGCCAGCATGTCCGGGCGCACGGTCTTTGGCGCGCGCGTCATGATGTCGTCCACCACGAGCTCGGCCAGATTGCGGTGAAGGTTGCGAGCCAGATCGCCGTCGGTGATGATGCCGGCAAGTCGGCCGTCCCCGTCCACCACGCACACGCAGCCGACCCGCTTCTTCGAGAGCGTCATGACTGCGTCGGGCATTTTCGTGCCTGGCGGCACGATCGGGATGTCATCGCCCCGGCGCATGATGTCGCCGATATGGGTGAGATTGGCGCCGAGCTGGCCGCCCGGATGGAAGGTGCGGAAATGATCCGCCGTAAAGCCGCGCGCTTCCAGAAGCGCCACGGCCAGCGCATCGCCGATGACGAGCTGCAGGAGGGTGGAGGTGGTGGGCGCCAGCCCATGCGGGCAGGCCTCGGTGACTTTGGGCAGCATGAGCACGACGCTTGCCTCGCGCGCGAGCGCCGAGCTCAGCCCGGAGGTGATTGCTATGATGGGAATGGAAAAGCGCCGCGCATAGGCCACAATGCCCTTCAGCTCCGGGCTTTCACCGGACCAGGACAGCGCCACGATGGCATCGTCGCGTGTGATCATGCCCAGATCGCCGTGATTAGCCTCGGCCGGATGCACGAAATAAGCGGGCGTGCCGGTGGAGGCGAGCGTGGCGGCGATTTTAGAGCCGATGTGGCCGCTCTTGCCCACGCCGGTCACGATGACACGGCCGGGAATGCCGGCGATCGTTTCAACAGCCTGGGCGAACGGTTCGGCGAGCCCGTTGTCCAGCACCTCGGCAAGCGCTGCAAGCGCGGCTTGTTCCGCCTCAAGCGTGCGGGTGGCGGAGGCGATCGCCTTGCTCCGGTCGAGCCGCTTGGTGGTCTTGGTCAGCATGAGGATGCGCTTACCTCTTTCGCTCCGGCATGTCCATCGGTTGGCTTCCATCGCGCGCCGGTGGTGAGCTTCACCTTGTGTTAACCGAAGGCTTTTACCTTTTGATTACCATACGCGGCCCGGACCGCGGGGATTGGGGTGGCAATGGCGCGCGATCGCTTGGGCAAAGGGTACGCGGTTTATCTGGCCTGCGCGGCAGGCCTGGTGGCGGCCGTCCTGCCGGCCGCCAGCCAAGAGATGGACTTGCGCGGAGCGGTACGTGAATCCGACGTGAACGCGCTTCTGCTTGGACCCGACGAATTTTCCGATGAGGAGGCCGGCTCAACGGGCATTCCCGCCGAGCCCTACCAGCCGGCAAGCTTGGGCGCGGACGTTTTTCTGGATAGCGAAGAACTTTTCGGGCGCTCTGACGCCCTGCCGGGCCGAGCCCGCCGTTCCGCAGGCGCGGGGGTACCGGAGCGCCAGGACGAAAGTCCGGCGGCGACGGCGGCAGTACCGGCTCTGGATGGGGTGAACACGGCAACGGTCCGCGCCGTCTCCGTCGACGCGGCGGAGCGGGAGGCGCTGCCGCTGCGGCTCAACCAGCGCGCCACGACTATAGAGGGCGGGGCACGCCAGTCGGAGGAAGACCCATACGCTCCGCTCGGACTCCGCGTCGGCACTTTTGTGGTGGTGACGGAGCTCGAACAGGGGTTGACCTCGACCACCAACGCGGACAAGAGCCCGGGGGGAGACAATGCCGTCCTCTCCGAGACCTCTCTACGTCTCCGCGCGGAATCCGACTGGCCGCGCCACCGCGCCACGGCTGAAGCCTACGGCACATTCCGCAAATCGGTTTCGGGTGAGGAGGTGAAGGAGCTAGAAGGTGGGGCGGAGACGCGTCTCGAACTCGACCTTCTCGATGATCTCACCGCCCGCGCTTTGCTCGCCTACAAGGCGGTGCGCGAGGGCGCGTCCTCGCCGGTAGCCATTCCCGGCGTGGAAGAGCAGCCCCTCCGCCATACCCTGCACGGCTCGCTCGGGCTCGAGCGGTCGCTCGGACGTTTGCGTCTTGGCCTGACCAGTGAGGTCCAGCGCGATCAGTACGGGGATGCGGAGCTCGTGGGCGGGGGGACGCTCTCCCAGTCCGATCGCGATTCCACGCTCGTGTTGGCCCGCCTTCGGGGCGGTTATGAGATTTCGCCTGCACTCACGCCTTTTGTGGAGGTGGAGGCCGGCAGGCGCATCTATGACAATGAGCGCGACAGCGCCGGCTATGAGCGCTCCGCCACGCGGCTGGGCGCCCGCGCTGGCGTCGCCCTTGATCTTTCGGAGAAGCTGAGGGGGGAACTGTCCGCTGGCTGGCTCAGCCAGGATTTCGAGGATTCGCGCCTGGCCACGATTTCCGGGCCTGCACTTGCGGCAAGCCTGACCTGGTCGCCGCGCCGCGGTACGGTTGTCGGCCTCGATGCCTCGACCGAGATAGAGGGCTCGACCGATCCGGGGCTGAGCGGTTCGCTCCTTTATTCAGGGACGCTGCGGATCGAGCGGGAGCTGCGTTCCAATCTCACCGGCGAAGCGGCTTTTGGGGCTTCCTATCGCGATTACGAGGCTGGTGGGCATGACGTCATCCTCACGGGCGAGGCGATTCTGACCTGGTGGCTCAACCGCTATGCGGGCCTCACCGGCCGGCTGCGCCATGAACGCCAGACGAGCAGCCTTCCCGGTCGCGATTACGACGCGACGAGCCTCTTCATGGGGCTGAAGCTCCAGCGTTAGCGGCGATCATCACGGCTGGGCGATGTGGCGGGCATTCGTGGTGTGCAGTGTCCGCTCGACCACATCGAGCTCGGTGATGGCCAGGATCGGCTCCTTTCGTCTTCCGTTCGGAATACCCTGACCAACAGAAGGCCGAGCGTGAGTCTTCTCTGAAACGACCGCCGGAGCGGGAACCCGCAGGGTATGCGGGTGTTCGGCTCCTGCGCAGGATTGGCAGCCCGCCTATCCGGCAGGAGAAAAGAAAATGCCAACGGACAGAAAAGACAGCCGCCAGACGCCGGAAGACGTCTCCGAGGAAGCGCCGCGCCGCCGCGAACAGGATTGGGATGCGGTCAAGGGAGTGGAGTTCACGCCAGAGGACGCTGAAGGTGACAACGTGCCCGCTGACACATCCGGCCGGGTCAACACGGACGAGCACTATGGTGAGGGTGAGGACAACCCGTATTTAGAAAGCGACGAGGCCCTTCCCAATGACGAGGAGGAGGAAGTCCTGCGCCGCAACAATGCGCGCGAGGGTGGACGCTTTAACGAGGTGTGAGCCGGCAGCCGGTTGAAGGGCAGGGGCTAACTGCCCCCGCCGCATTCATTATTCGCCGTCAAACCTGGCCAGCGAGAGGAACGTGACCGCCTGGCCCGTGAAACGGCGCGCGTCAGGCACCGGAATCATATGACTGAAGCCTGCGGTGTAGGCCACGCGCGGCGCCTGAGTCAGTTCCGGGCTGAAGCGTGAGGCGGAGGCGACCAGCCTCGGCCGGGTATTCAGGAACGAATGAGCATTGAGCACGCGGTCGGTCGGCGTTCCACCGAACCGTGCGACAGCCGGTGTCCGCTCTGCGGCGTCGTCCGGACGCGGCCGCGGTCCTTTTGAAGCCACGCGGGCGCCGTCCGATTTGCGCTCGCCGGAGGCGTGGGCGCTTTCGCGGAGGGAAGCGAGTTGCGTCGATGCCGCCTCCGCATTTTCCTCCGATTCCGCACCCGTGGCGGAGGAGAGGGCCGCGACAGCTTTGGCCTTGGCTGCGGCGCTGTCACCGTCTGCCGGGCGCCCGCTATTGCCCAGCGAGGCGAGCGTCGGCGCGGCCGCAAGAAGATCGGAGGCCGAAATTTCAGGCCGCTCGTCGGACGTTGGCGCGCTGGCGACAACCACAGGAGTCGGCTTGTTTGCTTCCGCCGCGAGAAGTTCCGCGATGGCGTCGGCTGGCGCAGGCCGGTCGGGGCGGCGGGTCGGCGTCACATAGGCGACGGGCATAGGCAGATCGCTGTTCGCTTCCGTCATTGCTTCCGCCACATCCACCGTCGACTCAGGCTGATGCTTGGGGCGCGGCGTGGGCAGAGGCACATTCAGGGCTGCGAGCACGCTCTGTTCGAGTGCTGTCTCATTGGCATTGGGTTCAGGCTGCACACCCGCCTGAGCCGCCACTACCGCACCAACGTCCGCGTCGGGGCGCGGCGCTTCACGCGGTACGGGAAGCGAGCGCGCGGGCAGTTCGGCGATGATGGTGGCGGGGCTGGCTGGTTCCTCCAGCGGGGCGGCCGGCTGCTGCGGCGTGACCGGCTGCTGAGGCGCGACGGCCTGCTGCGGCTGGGGCTGCGCGGGCTGAGGCTGCTGTCGCCGTGCGGGTGCCGAGCGCTGGGCGACGGCAATTGCCGCTTCGGCGTTGTCCTCCTCCTCGTCGGCGCCGCCGCCGAAGAGCATGGCGAGCAGACCGCGCCGGTTGTTCCTGCTTGTCGTGTCGTCGGCGACCTGGACTGCCCCGCCACTGCTCTGGCGCGCCTTGTAGGCAGCGAGCGCCTGCTGGTAGCCGGGCAGCGGCTTGCCGTCCGAAGGTATGTGCAGCGTCTCGCCGTCCGGGAAGAGGGCCAGAAGCTCCTGGCGGCTCATGCGCGGCCAGTGCCGCACGCCGCCCACATCCAGATGAACGAAGGGAGAGCCGGAACGCGGATAATAGCCCACACCGCCGACCTGCATCTTGAGGCCGATGGCGCGAAGCTTGGAAAGCTTTACGTCGGGCAGGAAGAAGTCGACCGCCTTGCCCAGCATGTGCTGGCTGTTCTTGGCCACGCCGCTGGAACGGCTCCGAAGCATGGCATTGGTCTGCGGAGACCGGTAGGCGGAAACTACGTGGATGTATTCGCGCGAGCCGGACTGGCGGTAGACCTCCCAAAGAAGGTCAAGCAGGCGCGGGTCCATCTCGGCGGGCTCGTTGCGGCGCCAGTCGCGCAGTATGTGGTTGATCTGCTGCAGGCCACTCTTGAGATAGCGTCCGTTGCGCTTGTAGGCGATTTCGGCGCGTTCCCCGGTATGCAGGAAATAGAGCTTCAGCGTGCGCGTCTCCGCACTCGCGACCGGTGCTGCCATGAGCAGGATATTCACCGTAAGAAGAAGCCCGGCTATCAATTTGCCCGGACTGACCCTCGTCCGGCACCATTCATGCGGTTGAACGTCGTCGCTTGTCAAAACGCGGCCTGTCGACTGGAACTGTCCCCACTTGGCCCCGGATGTCTCCCGAAGCATCCGGAGTATTCACCATAATGGTTAATTGACGCTTATTGAAGCAGGAATGCGCTGAGACGATGGCAAGATCACAAGCACGGCGAGAATCGTGCAACGTGGTGAACAGTTTATCTACAAACCTTCTTATCCGGACGCCTTCACGCCGTCGGCGGGAGGGCTGAATATCTGTCTAAGGCTCGTTCTCTTCGGAAGGGTCGCCGGCCTGCTCCAGGCCCATTTCCTTCAGCTTGCGGTACAGGGTCGAGCGGCCGATGCCCAGCCGCCGCGCGACCTCGCTCATGCGGCCGCCGTAATGTTCGATGGCGCGCCGAATCATCTCCTGTTCGACCGAGGCGAGCGAGCGCAGATGCCCGTCCTCTCCGATCAGCCGGATGAGGCCGGGATGGAGAGGCTGCCGCGCGGGCGGCTCGGACCGTTCCGCGGAAGCGGCCGTCTGCACATGAGGCCGGGGGGTTTTCGACTCGCCTTCGGCAAGCTCGCTTTCGTCTATGCCCTCCACCTGGGCACGGATCTGCGGAAACTCGGCAGCCGTCAAAACGTCTCCCTCGCACAGCACAACCGCGCGGAAGACGGCGTTTTCAAGCTGGCGGATGTTGCCCGGCCAGTCATAGGCCGACAGCATGTCGAGTGCATGGGCCGAGATGCCCGAGATTACGCCGCTCGGCGCTGAGGAGGAAAAACGGGCGATGAAATGCTGCACCAGAAGCGGAATGTCTTCCTTGCGGTCGCGCAGCGGCGGCACCGTGATGGGAAAGACATTGAGCCGGTAGTAAAGATCCTCGCGGAAATGCCCTTCGCGCACGCGGGCAAGAAGGTCGCGGTTCGTGGCCGAGATCAGGCGGATGTCCACCTTGACGGTGTTGCGCCCGCCCACCGGATCCACCTCGCCTTCCTGCACCGCGCGCAGAAGCTTCACCTGCACGTCGGCCGGAAGCTCTCCGATCTCGTCCAGGAAGAGCGTACCCGTATCCGCTTCCACGAATTTGCCGGCGTGCTTCTCCGTGGCGCCGGTGAAGGCCCCGCGCTCGTGGCCAAACAGGATGCTTTCAACAAGATTGTCCGGAATGGCGCCGCAATTCACCGTGACGAACGGCTTGCTGCGCCGTGCGCTTTCGCCCTTGATGGCGCGCGCGATCAGTTCCTTGCCGACGCCGGACTCACCCTCGATGAGGATCGGTATGTCGGAGGCGGCCGCCTTGCGGGCTAGCCGGAGCGTGCGCTCCATGGCCGGGCTGCGGGTGATGATCTCGCGGAAGGAGAAGCCTCGGGACATGCGGCCGCGCTTGTGCCTTTCGGCGCCTTCGAGCTCTCCGACCTTCAGTGCATTGCGAATGGCAGTCCCCAGCCGCTGAGGCGATACGGGCTTGACGACGAAGTCGAAGGCTCCCGCCCGCATGGCCGCCACTGCAGTCTCGACCCCGCCCTTGGCCGTTTGCACGATCACGGGTGCATCGATGCCTTTCTTGCGCAGCCGCTGCATGACCTCGATGCCGTCCATGCCCGGCATCACGAGGTCGAGCACGACCGCCCGCAGGCCGGCTGCGCCGCCCTCTTCCAGGGTTTCGAGCGCCATGGCGCCGCCGTCCGCGAGCACCGGAGCATAGCCGAGCCTGCGCACGGCCTCATCGAGAAGGCGGCGCTGCACCGGGTCATCATCAACGATCAGGACGGTATCGGACATGAATGCCACAGCGTCAGAAAATCGCGTCAGGCCATGCGCCTGCGCACTGGAACTCTATGGCACCGGCTTCTAAACAGGCATTCAAGAAACCCGGTGAACGATTTCTTGATTTCACCGCAAACCGGCTCGCAAGTCAGGGAGCACCTTATGGCCCAGGATCAGAACCGCTCCGGCCAGATGCGCCACGCGACGGCGGACGCGGCCAGCCGAGGCGCGCACAAGCCGCTGGACCTTGGCGTTCTGCCCGAGTGGAATCTCGCCGATCTTTACCCGTCGATGGACGCGCCCGAGCTTGCCGCGGATCTCGAAAGAGCAAGCCAGGAGGCGCTGGCCTTCGAAAAGACCTGGAAGGGACGGCTGGCCGAGGAGGCTGGCAAGGGTGCCGAAGGCCGGCTTGGCGAAGCCCTGCAGGCCTATGAGGCGCTGGTGGAGTTGTTCGGCCGCATCGGCTCTTATGCCGGGCTCATCTATGCGGGCGACACCTCAGACCCCAAGCGCGCCAAGTTTTACGGCGACGTGCAGGAGAAGCTCACGGATGCGAGTACGCATCTGCTCTTCTTCACGCTGGAACTGAACAAGATCGACGACCCGCTGATCGACAAGGCCCTGGAGGACGACCCGCTCTTCGGCCGCTACCGGCCCTGGGTGCTCGACGTGCGCAAGGACCGGCCCCATCAGCTTGAGGATCGCATCGAGCAGCTTTTTCACGAAACCTCCGTCACCGGGCGCGGGGCATGGAATCGCCTCTTCGACGAGACGATGACGAGCTTGCGCTTTACTGTTGACGGCGAGGAACTGACGCTCGAGCCAACCTTGAACCTTCTGGAAGACCCGGATGGGGAGAAGCGGCGCAAGGCGGCCGAGGCGCTTGCGGGAACCCTGAAGGCGAATCTGCGCCTCTTCACCCTCATCACGAACACGCTCGCCAAGGACAAGGAGATTGTCGACCGCTGGCGCGGGTTCGAGGACGTGGCGGATGCGCGCCACCTGTCGAACCGGGTCGAGCGCGAGGTGGTGGATGCTTTGGCTGCCTCTGTGCGCGAGGCCTTCCCGCGCATCTCGCACCGCTACTATGCGATGAAGGCCAAGTGGCTGGGCATGGACAAGCTCAATCACTGGGACCGCAATGCGCCGCTTCCCGAAACGCCGAGGACGTTGATTTCGTGGAAGGATGCGAAGGAAACGGTGCTTTCAGCCTATAGCGCGTTCTCGCCCCAAATGGCCGAGATCGCGGAGCGGTTTTTTGCGAAAGGCTGGATCGATGCGCCGGTCCGGCCCGGCAAGTCGCCGGGCGCGTTTGCTCATCCCACGGTGCCATCCGCGCATCCTTACGTGCTGCTCAACTATATGGGCCGGCCGCGCGACGTGATGACGCTGGCGCATGAACTCGGCCACGGCGTTCATCAGGTGCTGGCTGCGGAGCAGGGCGCGCTGATGTCGGAGACGCCGCTGACGCTGGCGGAGACAGCATCCGTCTTCGGCGAAATGCTCACCTTCCGCTCGATGCTCGACCGCACGTCGGACAGACGCGAACGCAAGGCCATGCTTGCGCAGAAGGCGGAGGACATGATCAACACGGTCGTGCGCCAGATCGCCTTCTATGAGTTCGAGCGCAAGGTTCATACCGAGCGCCGTAAGGGCGAGCTGACCTCCGACCGGATCGGGGAGCTGTGGCTTGAGGTGCAGGCCGAAAGCCTCGGGCCTGCCGTGGCCCTGCGGGAAGGCTACGAGACCTTCTGGACCTATATCCCGCACTTCATCCATTCGCCCTTCTACGTCTATGCCTATGCCTTCGGCGATTGCCTCGTGAACTCGCTCTACGCGGTCTACCGGCAGGCCGAGGAGGGCTTTCAGGAAAAATATTTCGAGATGCTGAAGGCGGGCGGCACGAAACATCATTCGGAGCTTCTTGCGCCCTTTGGGCTTGACGCCTCGGACCCGGCCTTCTGGAGCAAGGGCCTTGCGGTGATCGAAGGGCTGATCGACGAGTTGGAAGCTCTTGACGAGGGGCAATAGCGCGGGAGCACATGCCGCACGATCCGTCTCAAATTGGGTCCGGCGAAGCTGGCGGGACGACGGCCTCCCTGCGCAAAGAGGGGCTGGAGGCCGCGGGCGCTTCCCGTCACGACCTTATTGCGCTCTTCCGCAACGACCTTACGCATGAAACAATCACCTTCTCGGCGCCGCAGGACATTCTCCTTGCAGAGAAGCCCGAAGAGTTCGTTCCTGCGCTGAGGCAGGCGGAAGAGTTCAGGCGCGGCGGAAAGTGGCTGGCGGGCTACGTCTCCTACGAGGCGGGCTATCTGCTCGATGCCTCCCTTGTCCCGCACCTGCCGGAAGATCGCCGCGCGCCTCTTCTTTGCCTTGGTGTTTTCGACGGCCCTTCGGAACTGCCGCCGCAGTCTTCGCCGCAGACGACCGAGCCCCTGCTGTTTGATGCCACGCCCGCCTGGCGCTTGGCCGAGTATGAAGAGCGCTTTGCCCGCCTGCATCACCACATCCGCATGGGCGATTGCTATCAGGGCAATCTCACCTTCCCCGTTTCTGCGCGCTGGCAGGGCGATCCGCTCAGGCTCTTCGAACGGCTGATGGAGCGTCAGCCGGTGCGCTATGCGGCCTTTATCGATCTTGCCGGTCCCGTCGTTCTGTCGCGCTCGCCGGAGCTTTTCTTCGAGGTTTCCGCTGACGGCTGGATCGAGACGCTGCCCATGAAGGGAACAATGCCGCGCGGGAAGACGACCCAGGAAGACGCAGCCCTTAAGGAAGCGTTGCGCAACGATCCCAAGAATCAGGCCGAGAACCGGATGATCGTGGACCTGCTGCGCAACGACATCTCCCGTATTTCCGAGGTGGGCACGCTGGATGTGCCCGAGCTCTTCCGCGTTGAGAGCTATCCGACGGTTCACCAGATGGTAAGCCGCATCCGGGCCCGGCTGCTGCCCGGTTCGACACTTCTCGAAATCCTCGCCGCTCTCTTTCCTTGCGGCTCGGTCACCGGCGCGCCGAAGATCAGCGCGATGAAGATTCTGCGCTCGCTGGAGGTGGCGCCGCGCGACGTCTATTGCGGCGCCATCGGCTGGGTCGCGCCTGACGGGCGCATGCGCTTCAACGTGGCGATCCGCACCATCTCCCTCTATCCCGGCGGTGAAGCCGTCTTCAATGTCGGCGGAGGCGTGGTATTCGATTCCACGGCCGAGGCGGAATATCAGGAATGCCTGCTGAAGGCCCGTTTTACGGACGCCGATCTCACATAATTGGGGCGGACGAAGCCTCCAGCCTGCACCGCTCAATACTGCGATCTGTTACTTTCCCCTTCATTCGCACTTTATTCTCGCGCCGATCCATGTTTTTGACCGGCGCAATTTGGCACCCACGAAGGAGCTTTGCGAATGGCTGGCAGTGCATGGCCAATTCATGGTGAGATCACAGGGCCCATCGTCATGATCGGCTTCGGCTCGATCGGGCGTGGCGCGCTGCCGCTCATCGAGCGTCATTTCCGCTACGACAAATCGCGCATGACCGTCATAGACCCGGTGGACACCAACCGCGCGCTGCTGGATGAGCGCGGCATTCGCTTCATCCAGACCCGTGTGACGCGGGAAAATTACCGGGAGCTGCTCACGCCGCTGCTGACGCAGGGCACCGGCCAGGGCTTTTGCGTCAACCTGTCGGTGGACACCTCTTCGCTCGATCTCATCAGGCTCTGCCGTGAGCTCGGTGTGCTCTATATCGACACGGTGGTGGAGCCGTGGGCCGGCTTCTATCTCGATCCGGCGCTCGGCAGTGCGGGTCGCACGAATTATGCGCTGCGCGAGACGGTTCGGGAGGAAAAGTTCCGCAATCCAAGTGGTACGACGGCCATCTCCACCTGCGGGGCCAACCCCGGCATGGTGTCCTGGTTCGTCAAGCAGGCGTTGCTCGATCTGGCGCGGGACATGAATCTCGACTTCACCGAGCCGGCGACGGAGGATCGCCAGGGCTGGGCGGGGCTTATGCAAAAGGTGGGCGTGAAGGGCATCCACATCGCCGAGCGCGACACCCAGCGCACCAGAAGGCCGAAGCCCTTGAACGTCTTCTGGAACACCTGGTCCGTCGAGGGCTTCATTGCTGAAGGTCTGCAGCCGTCCGAGCTCGGTTGGGGAACCCACGAAAAGTGGAGGCCGGAAAACGCACGCGAGCACGAGAAGGGCTGCAAGGCTGCCATCTATCTCGACCAGCCAGGCGCGAACACGCGCGTGCGGACTTGGTGCCCGACGCCGGGGCCGCAATACGGCTTCCTCGTCACCCACAACGAGTCGATCTCGATTGCCGATTTCTTCACTCTGCGGGGTGAGGGAGGGGAGGTGCTCTACCGACCCACCTGCCACTACGCCTATCATCCCTGCAATGACGCGGTGCTTTCGCTGCATGAGATGTTCGGCGCGGCTGGCAAGCCGCAGCCCGTCCAGCACGTGCTCGACGAGGATGAACTGGTGGACGGCATCGATGAGCTGGGCGTGCTTCTCTATGGCCACGCCAAGAATGCCTACTGGTTCGGCTCCCAGCTCTCGCTGGAGGAGACGCGCAAGCTTGCCCCTTACCAGAACGCGACCGGCCTTCAGGTGAGTTCCGCCGTCCTCGCCGGCATGGTCTGGGCGCTCGAGAATCCGAATGCCGGCATCGTGGAGGCCGACGAGATGGACTATCGCCGCTGCCTCGAGGTGCAGATGCCCTATTTGGGACCGGTCAGGGGCTACTATACGGACTGGACGCCTCTGACGGACCGTCCAGGCCTGTTTCCCGAGGACATCGACCCGTCTGACCCATGGCAATTCCGCAACATCCTCGTGCGGTGATGCAGCAGGGCAACGCCTTCGGCTTGCAATCGCACGAAAAATCCGCCGAATGGAACATTCATGACCTAGCTGAGGAGGCCGTCATGGTCACAGTTCGCAGATCGGCCGCTTGCGCGGCGCTGTCATCCCTCCTGATCATTTCCGGTTGCGCCGGCGTCAGCGTGCCGAGCGGCCCCGCGACAGGCGGAGCGGGCGTCGAGGGGCAGTGGACGGATGCCCAGGGCGTCGCATTATCCACTTTTTCGGGCGGCCAGTTCGTGAGTGTCGCCACCGATACGGGCAACCGCCTGTCGGAGGGGACGTACCGCTATCGCGACCGGCAGAACATCGAAATCTCGATGATGTCGCTCATCCGCCAGCGGCAGAGCCTCGTGAATTGCGCGATGGTTACCGCTTCGCAGCTTAACTGCACCAACGATCAGGGGCAGAATTTCATCTTAAGACGCACCTCCTGATGCAGACAGCTTGCATCGGCCGGGCGGCGGTGTGAACATACCCGGTGTTACGGAGCCGACATAGAGCGGCGCTAGAGGGGAATACCCGAGCATTGCGGAGAACGAAGATGAAGACATTCGCCGTCCTTGCCCTGAGCACATCGGCTCTGGCGCTGACAGCCGTGCCGTCCTTTGCCGACTACACGCTGAACATCCTGCACATCAACGACTGGCACAGCCGCATCGAGCCGATCAACGCGTTCGATTCCACGTGCTCGGCCGAGGATGACGAGGCGGGCAAATGCTTCGGGGGAGCGGCCCGGCTGGTCACCGCGGTTCGGGACCGGCGCGCCGCGCTGGAAGGCGAGAACGTGCTCTTCCTCAATGCCGGCGACAATTTTCAGGGGTCGCTCTTTTACACCACATACAAGGGCACCGTGGAGGCCGAATTCCTCAACCTGATGGAAACGGACGCCATGGTGGTCGGCAACCATGAGTTCGACGACGGCGAGGACGGGCTTGCGGCGTTTCTGGAGGTTGTCCAGTTCCCGGTGCTTGGCTCGAACGTGAAGGCGAGCGAGGCTTCCGCGCTTGGCGACCGCGTGCGCGAATATGTCATTCTCGAGCAGGGCGGAGAGCGCATAGGCATTGTCGGCGCGGTGGCGAACGACACGGCCGAGCTTTCCTCGCCGGGCGAGCATGTCTCCATCATCGAGGATGTGGAGGGAATCACCGCCGCAGTGCAGGCCGTGCAGGCCGAAGGCGTCAACAAGATCATCGCGCTCACCCACGTGGGCTATCCGCGCGATCTGGAGGCGATCGCCAGGATTCCGGGTGTCGATGTGGTGGTGGGCGGCCACACCAACACGCTTCTTTCGAACACGGTCGAGGGCGCGGAGGGCCCCTATCCGACCATGGTTGACAATCCGGACGGCTATCAGGTTCCGGTCGTTCAGGCGGCGTCCTACTCGAAATATCTTGGCGAGCTGAAGGTCGTCTTTGACGACAATGGCGTGGTGAAGGAAGCGACGGGCGACGTGCATCTCATCGATGCGTCCGTGGCCAAGGACGAGGCGGTGGTCGCGCGCGTTCAGGAGCTTGCCGGCCCGATCGAGGAACTGAAGGGCAGGGTTGTTGCCGAGACGATGGCCCCGATCGACGGCAGCCGCGAGAACTGCCGCGCGCGCGAATGCGAGATGGGAAATCTGGTGGCAGACGCCATGCTGGCGCGCACGAAGGACCAGGGTGTGCAGTTCGCCATCACGAATGGCGGCGGCTTGCGCGCTTCCATCGACGGAGGCGAAGTCACCATGGGCGAGGTGCTCGAGGTGCTGCCCTTCCAGAACACGCTTGCCACCTTCCGGCTCAAGGGAGCGGACGTGGTGGCCTCGCTTGAAAGCGGCGTGAGCCAGATCGAGGAGGGGGCGGGCCGTTTCCCGCAGGTCTCCGGCCTGCGTTTCACCTTCGATGCCTCGGCCGAACCCGGAAGCCGTATCAGCGATGTGCAGGTGCAGTCGGGTGATGGATGGGAGCCCATCGACCCCGATGCCGTCTACACGATAGCCACGAACAACTTCATGCGGACCGGCGGTGACGGCTACAGCCTCTTTGCCGAGAATGCCACCGACGCCTACGACTACGGGCCGGGGCTTGAGCAGGTGCTGGCCGACTATCTCGCCGCGAACAGCCCCTATCAGCCCTATACGGACGGGCGAATCACCGAAGCCGCCGCTGCCGAGCAGATGGCACAGGCGGAAGCGCCAGCGGCGGAAGATGAGGCGGCGGAGTCGGAGGCCGGCGAGGCGGAGCCTGAAGCTGCCGATGAACCCGCCGAATCGGAACCTGCTGCGCCCGCAATGGAAGAACCCGAGGCGGCGGAACCCGAGGCCGCACCTGAAGCGGCGGAACCGATGGAGACCGAACCAGCCGCCGAACCTGCGGGGGAAGGAACGCACACGATCGCCCGGGGCGACACCTATTGGGATCTGGCCGAGCGCTATCTGGGCGATCCTCTGGAATGGCGCCGGATTGCCGAGGCCAATCCGCAGTATCAGCCGCGCCGTCTGCCGGTCGGCGCAACGCTCACCATCCCCGCCGGGATGTAGGCCATTCCCGCCAGGCAAAGCCCCGCTCCGGCGAGGCTTTGCCGTACCTGCGGCCGGAAGCGGCATTGTCTTTGCGGGGAAGTTTGCTAGGTCGTGAAGGTGCCACAGGGAGCCCTTCATGACCGCACCTGCAAAGACTGATCGTCAGCCTGACACCGTTAAGCCCGGCAGCGCCGGCAAGGTGGGCGTTCTGCTCGTCAATCTCGGAACGCCGGAGGGCACGGATTACTGGCCGATGCGGCGCTATCTGTCCGAATTCCTCTCGGACCGCCGGGTGATCGAATGGCCGCGTATCGTCTGGTACCCGATTCTGCAGGGCATCGTGCTTTCAAGGCGCCCGAAAGCGTCCGGCGCTCTTTACGCCAAGATCTGGAACCGTGAGAGGAACGAATCGCCCCTGCGCACCTTCACGCGCGCTCAGGGCGAAAAGCTGGCTGCCGCCCTTTCGGACCACAGCAACGTCATCGTTGACTGGGCCATGCGCTACGGCATCCCGTCCATCGAGACCGTCACGAAGCGCCTGATGGACCGGGGATGTGACCGTATCCTTTTGTTCCCGCTCTATCCGCAATACTCGGCCACGACGACGGCCACGGTGAACGACACGTTCTTTCAGGCGCTGATGAAGATGCGCTTCCAGCCCGCCGTGCGCACGGTGCCCGCCTATCCCGCCGAACCCGTCTACATCGAGGCGCTTGCGGCTTCCGTCGAGCGGCATCTGGCGGGTCTCGATTTCGAGCCTGAGGTGGTCATCGCCTCTTATCACGGCATCCCGAAAAGCTATTCCCAACGCGGCGATCCCTATTACGAGCAATGCCTGACCACCTCGCGCCTGCTTGCCGAGCGCCTCGGCTGGGACGGCAAGAAGCTCTTGACGACGTTCCAGTCCCGCTTCGGACCTGAAGAATGGCTGCAGCCCTACACGGATGAAACCGTCGCGCGGCTCGCCCGCGAGGGAGTGAAGTCCATTGCCGTTCTCAATCCGGGCTTCGTTTCCGACTGTCTGGAGACGCTTGAGGAAATCGCTGTCGAGGCGGCAAGGATCTTCCACGAGGAGGGTGGCGAGAATTTCTCCCATATCCCCTGCCTCAACGACAGCGAAGAGGGTATGCGGGTGATCGAGTCGCTCGTCCGGCGCGAGCTGTCCGGCTGGCTCTGAGGATCGTTCGCCGGCGCATTTTCGTCTCGCTGCGGTGAAGCGTCTAGGCTACATTCCCGCCATAATCGGGGAGCTAATGCGGCTGCTTTCATAGTTTATTGCCGCCTAGGAGATCAGCCATGACATTCACCGGTTTCGACATTCTCATTCCCGTTCTTGTTGTTTTCGTCCTCCTCTTTCTCTTGGCGGGCGTCAAAACCGTGCCGCAGGGCTACAACTACACGGTCGAGCGTTTCGGCCGCTACACGCGCACGCTGATGCCGGGCCTCAACATCATCGTTCCCTTCATCGACCGCATCGGCGCCAGAATGAACATGATGGAGCAGGTGCTGGACGTGCCCACCCAGGAAATCATTACGCGCGACAATGCCACCGTGGCGGTGGACGGCGTGGCGTTCTACCAGGTGCTGAGCGCGCCGCAGGCGGCCTATCAGGTATCCGGTCTCGAGAATGCCATTCTCAACCTGACCATGACCAATATCCGCTCGGTCATGGGCTCGATGGACCTGGACGAGCTTCTGTCGAATCGCGATGTGATCAACGAACGGCTCCTGCGCATCGTCGACGAGGCGGCGGCGAACTGGGGCATCAAGATCACCCGTGTAGAGATCAAGGACATCAACCCGCCCGCCAATCTGGTGGAATCCATGGCGCGCCAGATGATGGCGGAGCGCAACAAGCGCGCTGAGATCCTGGAGGCCGAGGGGCGCAAGCAGGCGCAGATTCTGGAGGCGGAGGGGCGCCGCGAAGCGGCGTTTCGCGATGCCGAAGCCCGGGAGCGCGCGGCCGAGGCCGAGGCGCGCGCCACTCAGGTCGTGTCGGAGGCCATCGCGCAGGGCGACGTGCAGGCGGTCAACTATTTCATCGCCCAGAAGTATACCGAGGCGTTGGCGAAGATCGGCTCTTCGGCCAACAACAAGATCGTGCTCATGCCGTTCGAGGCGTCCTCGCTCATCGGCACGCTCGGTGGCATCGGTGCCATTGCCCGTGAGGTCTTCGCCAATGGCGAGGAGAGGCCTGCCGCGCGCCGCTCTCCCGCCCGTCCGCCGTTGACGCCGCGCGATAGCGGCGGCGCGGAGTAGTCCCGATGCTCATGCGCATCTTCGCCGAGCTAGGGCCGTGGAACTGGATGGTGCTCGGCTTCGCCCTGCTGGCGGCGGAAATTCTCGTTCCCGGCATCTTCCTGCTATGGATCGGCATTGCCGCCATCCTCACCGGCGCGTTGTCCCTGCAGCTTTGGGGATTTGCCTTCTGGTCGTGGCAGGTGCAGGTGCTCGTCTTCCTCGCCCTTTCGCTGGCCGCCGCGTGGCTCGGCAAGAAACTGACGGACGCGCGGAAAGATGCGGAAACGGACGAACCGCTGCTAAATCTGCGGGCGCAGCAGCTTGTGGGCCGCACCGCCGCCCTTGACGAGCCGATCCGCGAGGGCCGCGGGCGCATCCGCTTGGGCGATACCATATGGATGGTCACCGGTCCGGACCTGCCGGCAGGCACCCGTGTGCGCGTGGTTTCCGCGAAGGGCAGCGAGCTGATGGTGGAGGAGGCCTGACCGGTCGCGGCCACTGCCTACGAAATGGCGGCGCCGACGGCGCCGCCATTTTTTGTTCTGAAAGGAGAGGGCGCGTCAGGCGGCTGCCTTGGTCGCCTCGATCTGCTTGGTCGTGCCCGTCTCGGCGCGTGCAATGGGAATGCGGCGCGGCTTCATGTCCTCGGGCAGGTTGCGCACGAGATCGATATGGAGCAGGCCGTCCTTCAGCACAGCGCCGGTGACCTCAACATGGTCGGCGAGCTGGAAGCGGCGCTCGAAGGAACGCGAAGCAATGCCGCGATGAAGGATTTCCGTCCTCTCGTCGTTCCGCTCCTCGCGCTTCTCGCCCTTGATGGTCAGCATGTTCTGATGGGCCTCGACCGAAATGTCGTTCTCCGAGAAGCCCGCGACCGCCATCGAGATGCGATAGGCGTCCTCGCCGGTGCGCTCTATGTTGTAGGGCGGATAGGTCTGGCCGCTATCGAACTGCCCGAGCGAGTCGAGCATGCTGAAAAGCCGGTCGAAACCGACGGTCGATCGGTAGAGAGGGGAAAAATCGACGTGACGCATGGTCTGTCCTCCTGTTGAGCAACAAGTTTGCGTTTGGCCGTATCGGGAACCCAGTCCTGGCATTTCCACTCTGGCCAGCAGCCCCGTCCGCGGCGGCTGCAACCCAAATTTGGGTATTGGCAAACGTTGGTTCAAGGGAGAGTGAAGGCGGGCTCTCCTTCAGCAAACATGAACGCAGGCTGAACAATCCCTTCGACTGCCGTTCAGGTGTCCTGATTTACCCTTCGGCATAGCTTCCGGGCCGGATGCTACCGTCCCTTCCTCCGGTCCGGCGGTGCCGGGGGCGCCCTTCGGGTCCGCTCCCGGCGTGCTTCTTGTCTGCCACGCGGAAATCTGTTGATTTCACGGCCACGCTCCTTCACACACGGCAAGAGCACCGGCGCGAGTTGCGACCATGTCCCCTGTCTTGCGCGAAATCCCCGAAAATCCGGTACCGGAGGGTGCGGTAGCGGGATACATGACCGCGTTCGACGGCAGACAGATCCGTTACGCCTGCTTTCGCGGGGGCGGAAAGAACGGGACAGTGGTGCTGCTTCCCGGCCGCAACGAGTGCATCGAGAAGTATTTCGAAACGGTGGGCGACCTTGCCGCCGCGGGTTTCGCCTCCGTGGCGCTCGACTGGCGCGGGCAGGGGGGGTCGGAGCGCCTGCTTGACGACCCGAGGCGCGGCTATGTTGAAACCTTTCGGGATTATGTGGCCGATCTGGACCAGCTCTTCCGCGAGGTGGTGCTGCCCGATTGCCGCCCACCCTACACGGTCCTTGCCCATTCCACAGGCGGGTTGATTGCGCTTCTGGCCGCTCCCAGCCTTGCCAACCGCGTGCGCCGGATGGTGCTGACTGCGCCGCTCCTTGAAGTCCGCACCGGGCTGCCCGCCTCCCTCGTCAACGGGCTCGCGCATGTCCTCTATGCGTTGGGCCTCGGCAGGATTTACTATGGCGGCCGCGGCCGGCGCGGGAAGGAAACGCCGCTCGGATCCAGCCGGCTGACCAGCGACCCTGTCCGCTTTGCACGCAATCAAGCGCTGGTGAGCGCCTTCCCGGAGCTCTTCATCGGCGGGCCCACCGTGGCCTGGTACCGCGCCGCCTCCCTGGCGATGGCGCAGGTTAGGGACCCGGATTTTGCTGCGAAGATTCGCGTGCCGATCCTGTTTCTGGCGGCCGGCGCGGACCAGGTGGTCTCTACGCCGGCGATCGAGCGGTACGGGCGGACGCTGCGCTCGGCCAGGGTGCTGACCGTAGACGGCGCCCGTCATGAGCTCCTGCAGGAGGCCGATCTCTATCGCGAGCAGGCCCTCGCCGCGTTCATGGCCTTTGCGGTACCGAAGGGGGAGGGTGCGGGTCCGGAAGACCTGCCGCTGATGGATGCCGGGGACGGCCTGTAAGGCCTACCCCCTGAGGAACTCCATCGCTCTGGCGTGCAGCTCCGGTGTTGCCGCGGCGACGATATCCCCGCCTTTTTCGGCGCTGTTTCCGTCCCATGTGGTCATGACGCCGCCCGCTTTCTCCACGATGGGGATGAGGGCCGCGATGTCGTGCGGCTTGAGATCGCATTCGATCACCAGGTCCACATGCCCCGCCGCCACCATCGCATAGGCATAGCAATCCGTGCCGTAGCGCGGCAGGCGCACGGCGGCCTCCACCCGGTCGTAAAGCCGTCTGCGGCGCCCATCGAACAGGGCGGGGCTCGTCGTGCACAGGGTCGCCAGCGACAGTTCGGTGGTGCGGCGGGCGGCAAGCCTGCGCGCTCCGCCGGGACCCTCATAGAAGGCGCCCGTCTCATTGGCGTAGTAGAGCTCGCCGGTGAAGGGCTGCGACATCAGCCCGGCCACCGCCTTGCCGGCAACCGTGAAGCCCACCAGCGTGCCCCAAAGCGGCAGGCCGGAGATGAACGCCCGTGTCCCGTCGATGGGATCGATCACCCACAGGTGCGTCTTGTCTTCCCCCTCCGTGTCGAATTCCTCGCCCATGATGCCATGATCGGGAAACTCGGCCCGGATAAGCGCGCGGATGGCCTGCTCCGCCGCCCGGTCGGCCTCCGTCACCGGATCGAAACCCGCCTTGTGCTTGTTCATGACCTCGCCTTGCTGCCGGAAACGCGGCAATGTTTCGGCCGCTGCCGCGGCGGCGATCCTGCGCATGAAGTCGGGCGAGATACTCACGGACATTATTTCTCCTTGGCTAATCTAATTGAGAACAAGTTTTCCCCCAACTCTAGTCTGCGAATTCATGCAGGGGACTTGACACTTGTGCGTCGCAACATAGACTTCAATTCGGACGGGTGATTCTGTCCAGTGCCCGCCTTGGGCGTTTCCTCCCTAGACTTATGACCGTGTCGTGTAAACGATACGGTCTCTTTTTAATGACTTAAGCTTATTCCGCGGCCAGGGGCATGGTCAGGAAGTGCTGGGCCGGCAGTGCCACCAGGTCCCGCACGAAATCCCCCAGATCCCGCATCAGTGTCTCGAACTGGCGGGTGCGCTGCAAGGTCCGCTCATCCATGTAGAGCCCGCGGTTGATCTCGATCTGCAGCGCATGCAGGCGCTCGGCAGGCCGGCCGTAATGTTCGGTGATGAAGCCGCCCGCATAGGGCTTGTTCTGGATGACCGTATAGCCCTTCGCGGCAAGCAGCGCGACTGCGTGATCCCTGAGCGCAGGCGCCGCCGAGGCGCCGAAGCGGTCGCCGATGATGAAATCCGGCCTCAGCACCCCCTCTCCTACGCGGATATTGGCGGGCATGGAATGGCAATCGATGAGCACGGCATAGCCGAAGCGTTCGCGGGTCCGCACAAGCAGCTCGGCCAGCCGGGCGTGATAGGGGCGGTAGATGTGCTCGATCCGCGTGAGCGCCTCCGAAAGCGGCAGGCGATGGCGATAGATGTCGAGACCTTCGCCCACGAGCTTTGGAATCGTGCCGAGCCCGCCCGCAACGCGCGGCGAGCGGGTATTGGCGAAGGCCGGTACCGGCTCACGGAACATGCGCGGATCGAGCTCCCAGGGCTCGCGGTTCACGTCGAGATAGGCGCGCGGGAAATTGGCCACGAGCAGCGGCGCGCCGATGGTGCCGGCTGCGGCGAACAGCTCGTCCACATAGCAATCTTCCGAGCGGCGGATGGACGCAGCGTCGAGCCGGCTCATGGCCAGGAAGCGGGAAGGGTAGTGCCGGCCGCTATGGGGAGAGTTAAAAACGAAGGGAACCCGCTGTTCGCCGGCCATAAGCACCTGAAAGGCCGGGATTTCCGAAAAGTCCGCCTCTGCGCCCATCGATACCTCGCATAAAATGCGCTGCTCCCTGCAGACGAGCGTGCCATTCGGGAGAATGTATGTCCAGCGCGGCGCGTGGTAGCGGCCATGCGCATTCACTTGATATTTACCATGCCCCGGCCATATGAAACATTGTTTTTGCCCCGCTGCGGCAGGCGGGGCGGGTAGCATTTCGGTAGAGGGCGATGGCACGAATTCTTCTCGCGGAAGATGACGGGGATATGCGCCGCTTTCTCGTCAAGGCGCTCGAGCGCGCCGGCCATGAGGTGGTGGATTTCGACAATGGTGCGAGTGCCTACGAGCGGTTGCGTGAGGAGCCCTTTTCGCTGCTTCTGACGGACATCGTCATGCCGGAGATGGACGGTATCGAACTTGCCCGGCGTGCGACTGAGATCGATCCCGACCTCAAGGTCATGTTCATCACCGGCTTCGCCGCTGTCGCGCTCAATCCCGATTCGGACGCCCCGCGCGATGCCAAGGTTCTCTCGAAGCCGTTCCACCTTCGCGAACTCGTCGACGAGGTCGACAAGCTTCTGCACGCCGCCTGAGAAAGCGCGGAGGCGGTTCATCCGCAAACCGCGCCGGATGAAATTCGCTGAAAGGTTCTTAAGGTTCCTATTGACGGGGCTGGCGGATATGTGGTGTATCGCGCGGCGGATGGGCGTGTAGCTCAGCGGGAGAGCACTACGTTGACATCGTAGGGGTCCCTGGTTCGATCCCAGGCACGCCCACCATCCGATCCCAATAAAACTAAGCCTTTCAGGCTACCTGCCGGACACTTTCCGTTATCCGCAGCGCCCCATTTGGGCGCAACTTGCGCGCATACAGGGGACGGGTGTGCCTTTGGCTCTTGCGGAAGACCGAATCGATCGCCTGATGCAGAGGGGCGTTCCGCGAATGCTTCATAGCTATCCGTCCTTGCCTCGCCGCGACCCGGCCAAAACGTCACGCTACCCAGCAGCGGGTGCTGGCCCGCAACGAGAGAAGGAGCCGTTAACAGTCAGCTCCCCGCTGCCTCCGACCAGACATTCTCCTTTTGGCGTAGGGCGCGTCTGAATGGATGCGCAGTCCATCAGCCACAAGGTTGATCGGAATCATAAGCGGGAGTTTGCGCCCTCAACGAAAGCATGACGGCAGGAAACCCGTTTTCCCAAATGCGTTCCGGTACTTGCCGGTGCAGAATCGAGCCGGACGCAGACGTGAGCGAGGGACATGTTTTTAACCCCCAAGCAGATCATCTATCCCATGCGTTACCTCCGTCCGCTACTCGAGAAGGGTAATGGTGCGGAGGAGCTGTTCACGGCCCGGCTCAGCGATTTCCTCGGAGGCGGAGTCCACATAATCCCTCTCGGGCGAGCCCGCGCGGGCATTCACCTCGCCGCGAAATTCGCGCGCCTTCGGACGGGGGGACGCAACCGCGTTGCGATGCTGCCCCACACCATCCCGGACGTGATCAACATGGTGCGTTTCGCGGGCTGCGAACCCGTCTTCATCGACACGCTCGAGAACTCGACCAATATCGACATCGATCATCTGGGCGAAATCCTCGACGAGTCGGTCTGCTGCGTGCTTATTACGCATTATCACGTCAATCAGGCGCGCCTCGACGACATAAGGGAGCTTTGCCGGCAGCGGAACGTGCTGCTGTTTGACGACTGCGCCATCGCTCTTGAAGGAGACTATGCCGGGCTGCGCATGGGTTCCACGACAGACGCGAGCATCTTCAGCATGTCCGGATTCAAATCGCTGAACTATGTCTGGGGCGGCGCGCTCGCAACCCGCCGCGAGGACATGGCTGCCTTCATGCGCGAGGAGCTTGCGCGGTACCCCGTGCTGACCCCGAAGCAGTACAAGGAACACATGCTCGCCGTGTTGAAATACGACATCGCGACGCGTCCGGTCGTCTTCCCGCTGATCACCTCCCCGACGATCAAACGCAAGATGCGCGCCTTTTCGGGGCAGGAGGCGCTGTCTTTCGTCCGGCGTGAGACGGAGAAGATCGAGGACACGGTGCTCAGCCGCCCGCGGCCGGGCGTTCTGAAGGAACTTGCGCGCAAGCTCGACGGGGTCAGCAAGCGCCTCGCCCACCGCCGCGCGATCGCCGCCATCTACGATCAGTTTCTCGCCGACCATCGCGTGGCGCCTGAGACGAGCGACGAGGTGAGGGCGGGCTCGTGCTTCACCTACTATCCCATCCTAGTGGATCCGGAGCGGCGGGACCGGATCTATCGGAAGATGATCGACCACAACTATCACATCGGGCTTTCGCTCTATCCAAATGTGCACGAACTCGAAGCCTTCTCCAGGATGCCCGGCCGCTCGATCAACATCTCGAAGCTCGTGCGCTCGATGATCTCACTGCCGACCCATCCCAAAGTGACGCGCGGCTACGCGCTCAAACTGGCCTCGATGCTTTCCAAGATCGCATACAGCTTCGCTCCTGCGATGATGTTTGTCTGAGTGCAAGCAAGTGGGTGTTTCACCGTGAAGGCTTCATCTCCAGACAGCGATCCGCGTACCGTAGGGGCAGTTCCTTCACGGTTTTGCAGCGAGCAAATCCGTCATCGTCTGAAGCGGTCGGCGGTCAAAAGTTTGCTTCAGAGGCGAGACTGCAACCAAGAACTGCTGCGAACGTTATAGCGCCAAACCCGCGGCCGCTTGCCCTGAGAGCGCCCCAAATTGCTCATAGTGTGAACCTATCATAAGCAAGAATGTGCGAATCGAGCAGATGGACCAAAGGGCTTCCATGAACGTGATAACGGATACGATAGAAGCGCCGGAAGACGAAATCAGCCTTCTGGACATTGCCGTTGCCATAGCGGAGTCGTGGAGGATTCTCGTTTTCGGTCCTATCGTCGTAGGCCTTTGCGTGTTTGGTTTCCTCTTCTTCACGCAGCAGGACCGCTACGCCTCGTCGGCGCTCCTTCAGATCACGCAAGGGGAAGCGGCGCTGCTCGAAAGCGCTAGCGTCGTCGATCCCGCCCTGGAGGCGGCTGATTGGGTTTCGCGCTATGGCAATGTTGCCGAGGCAAGGCGGGAGTTTCTGGAAAAAAGTCTGAAGACGGAAAAGGTTGGCGAGACTGAATATTTCCGCGTCACCGTGGAGGACCGTTCGCCCGAGTCGGCGCGTGCGATGCTGACCGCACTGATCTCCGAACTGATCCGGAACTCCGTGCCGCGCGACGAAGCAAGGCGCGCTCTGGAGCAGAAGCTGGAGACGCTGGAACGTTCCGCAGAAAGCATGAGGGAGAGCCTGGAGCGGCTCGACAGCCTCTATGACCGCGCCGTCAGTGGTGATACCGGCGCGGTGCCGTTTCTCGGCGAGGCTGGCCAGTCCTACGCCACTTTGATCTCGAGCATCACCTCGACCGAACAGGAAATTCTGGCCACGCGGATGGCCCTCGAAGGAAGTGTCACCACGTCCGACATTATTCAGGCGCCCACGCTTGAGGAGCAGCCGCTGCCGCAGAAGAAGCTTTTGAGCGCGGTTCTGGCCGCCTTCGCCACAGGCGTCGTTCTCCTGTTGTTTGCCTTCGTCCGTGCGGGCTTTGCCAACGCCGCGCAGGATGCAAGGTCGGCGGGCAAGGTTGAGAGGATCAAGCGCGCTTTCCGTCTCAAGAGGGTTTCCGACCGGCCGGGCAGGCTCTGAGGCTCGGCTCGGTCCTCAAGAAGCCGCCTCCTCAGCGCTCATTGCTATATCCGGCCCGCCAGTGCGCGGTGCAGGCTGATCCTGCTCAATGCCTGCCGCGCTCCTTCCACTTCGCGCGCAGCCAGAAGACCAGAAAGAAGGCGGCGACGAACATCACCGCCACGAGCACGGCTATAGCCGTCGAGAACTCGGCCACCGAGAGGATGATCCGCGGCAGAAGAAACCCGATGAGCCCGAAGCTCGCCAGGATCACGGCCGCGGCCACCAGAGCTCGGCGGTTGTCGCTCATAGGGTGAAGCCGCCATCGACGGGAATGGCCGTGCCCGTGGTGAAAGCCGACTCGTCGGCGGCCAGATAGACGGCCAGCGCGGCGACCTCCTCCGGTTCGCCGACGCGCCCCATAGGCTGGCGCTTAACGAACATCTCCAGCGCTTTTTCCTTGCCGCCCACGCTTTTCCCAAGCTCTTCGACGCGCGCCTCCCAGGAGGGCGAGCGGACCGTGCCGGGACAGATCGCGTTGCAGCGAATGCCCTTGCCAATGAAATCGATAGCGACGGCCTTGGTCAGCCCGATGACAGCCGCCTTTGTGGCGCCGTAGACGTAGCGGTTGGGCGCGGCCTTGAGGGAGGAGGCGCCGGAGGCAAGATTGATGATCGAGCCCGAAGTGCCCTGGCGTTCGGCCCGCGCCAGCATGCCGGGAAGGAAAGCGCGAATCATGCGGTGCATCGACTTGACGTTGAGGTCGAAGGAGAAGTCCCAATCCTTCTCCGTGCAGTCGAGCACCGTGCCGTGATGCACAAAGCCCGCGACGTTGACCAGGATATCAATCTCGCCCACCTTCTCCGCATAGGCCTCGACCCGGCGGGTGGACATCACGTCGAGCTTCGCCTTCTTCGCCCGCCGCAGGCCCTCAAGCTTGCTGCGGTCGAGGTCGCTGGCGAACACTTCCGCACCCTCGGTCACGAAAGCCTCCGCTATTGCACGGCCGATTCCCTGACCTGCAGCCGTGACCACCGCGCGTTTACCCTTCAGCCTGCCCGCCATCTGCCCTCTCCATGAAAAATTTGAGACTTTTGACCTGTGTACCATCGGTAGCGAAATTTGCCGGCGCAAGCCAGCGTTCGAGCGCATGGCGGATCGCCGGCCATTCATGGTCGACGATCGCGAACCAGGCCGTGTCGCGGTTTTCGCCCTTGACCACCATGTGCTGGCGGAAGATGCCTTCGAAGCGGAAGCCGAAGCGCAGCGCGGCGCGCTTGGAAGGCTCGTTGCGGTTGTTGCACTTCCATTCGAAGCGCCGGTATCCGAGATCGTCGAAGATGTGCCGGGCAAAGAGGTAGAAGGCTTCTGTGGCAAGGCGCGTGCGCGCGATTTTCGGCCCCCAATAGATGCTGCCGATCTCCGCCACGCCGTTTGTGGTATCGATACGCATGAGGGCCTGACGTCCGCCGATCTCGTTGGTCGCCGCGTCGATCACGGCGAAGAAGAGCGGATCACGGCTTGCGGCCGCCTTCTCCAGCCATGGCTGGAAGTCGGCCCGGTTCGCTGGCGGATATTCGGACAGCCAGCGGAAGCGTTCAGGCGCATCGGGCACGCTGGATGCTGCGAATAGCCCGTCTCCATGGGTGGCGGGGTCGAGAGGCTCCAACCGCACATAGCGACCCGCAAGGGGCGCGCGGGCAGGGGCGGGGCGTGGGGACCAGTGTTCCAGGTCTTTCAAGAGACGCTCCTTCGATTGACTTTTTTGCATGAAGCTTCACAAAAGCTTCTCAGCGCGACAGAACCAGACGGAACTCCCGACATGCTCCAGACAGTGCCTGCCTTCGACCGTATCGGCGAGGAGAACGCTTTTGCCGTTCTTGCAAGGGCGACGGAACTCGCCCATCAGGGCCGTGACATCATCAATTTGGGCATCGGCCAGCCGGACTTCCGCACGCCTGAGCACATCGTGGAGGCCGCCGTCAAGGCGCTGCGCGACGGCCATCATGGCTATACCCCGGCAACCGGGATACTGGCTGCGCGCGAGGCTGTGGTCCGCCGCACGCTTGCGATCACGGGCGTGGAAGTCTCGCCGGACAATGTGATGATCCTGCCGGGCGGCAAGCCCACCATGTATGCCGCCATCGTCATGTTCGGTGCGCCGGGAACGGAAATTCTCTATCCCGATCCGGGCTTCCCCATCTACCGGTCGATGATCGAGTTCACGGGCGCCACTCCGGTTCCCGTACCGATCCGGGAGGAGAACGGCTTTGCCTTCTCGGCGGAGGAGACGCTGTCCCTGATCACGCCGAGGACAAGGCTTCTGATCCTCAACTCACCGGCGAACCCGACGGGCGGCGTTGCGCCGCGCGCCGAGATCGAGAAGCTGGTGAAGGGGCTCGAGGCACATCCGCACGTGGCTGTGCTGTCCGACGAGATCTATGACGTCATGACCTATGACGGCGAGAAGGCCACCTCCCTGCTCGTCTTCCCGGAAATCCGCGACCGGCTGATCGTGCTCAACGGCTGGTCGAAGACCTGGGCCATGACCGGCTGGCGGCTTGGCTGGTCGATCTGGCCCGACCGGCTCTATGACAAGGTGCGCAAGCTCGCGGTCAATTGCTGGTCCTGCGTCAATGCTCCAGCGCAGTATGCGGGCATCGCCGCAATCGACGGCCCGCAGGACGACGTGGAGAAGATGATGCGCGCCTTCGATTCACGCCGGAAGATCGTGGTCGAGGGGCTGAATGGCCTTCCCGGCTTCTCCTGCCTCACGCCCAAGGGCGCCTTCTACGCCTTTCCCAATATCAGGGGAACCGGCTGGAAGGCCAAGGCGCTGGCCTCTGCGCTTCTGGAGGAGGCGGGCGTGGCGCTCATCGGCGGACCGGATTTCGGCGTGCTCGGCGAAGGCTACATCCGGGTCTCCTATGCGAATTCCGAGGAGAACATTCTGCGCGCGATCGAACGGATCGGGGAGTTTCTGGCGGCGAAGAGGCCATAGAACGTTTGCCTCGCATCGGCGGCGCTGCGGATTCCTCTATTCCATAGGGAAGAAGAACCGGATCGCCAGTACGGCGGCAATGCCGACCACGATGTTCATCGGAATGCCGATCTTCAGGAAATCCGAGAAGCGGTAGTCACCCGCGCCATAGACCAGCGTGTTGGTCTGATAGCCGATGGGCGTGGCGAAGCTGGCACTGGCGCCGAACATCACCGCCACGACGAAGGGGCGGGGATCCACGCCAAGCTGGTCGGCAAGGCCGATGGAGATCGGCGTCAGAAGCACGGCCACAGCATTGTTCGTGATGACCTCCGTCAGAACTGAGGTCAGCAGATAGATGGCCAGCAATGTCAGGAAGGGCGGCAGATCGGCCAGGAGCGGCGCGACGGCACCTACAATCAGTTCGATGCTGCCCGCCTGCTGCAAACCCTCTCCCACCACCAGCATGGCGAAGATGAGGACGAGGATCGAGGCATCGATGGAGTCCCACGCCTCGTCGGCGTCTATGCAGCGAAGAAGCAGGATGCCCGCGACCGCAAGCAGCGCCAGCGCGCCGATATCGGCCACGCCATATGCCGAAAGGATCACCACCGACCCAAGCGCCAGCACGGCCACCGGCGCCATGCGCCGCCGGAAGGCCCGTCCGCTCGGCCGGGTGACGGTGACGAGGTCCGCTTCCTCCGCAAGAGCATCGAAGCTTGCTGCCGGCCCCTCAAGCAGGAGCTTGTCGGCGGGCCGCAAGCGCACATTGTCGAGATCGGGGCCGGGAATGTGGCGATGGCGGCTCGCCCCAAGCACCCGCACGCCGAAGCGCCTGCCCAGGGTAAGATCGGCGATGCGCCGGCCGGCGCTTGCCCGCCTTGGGGCGACAACCGCCTCCACGACCACTGAATCGGCCTGTGAGGCCGGTCCGCGCCTCAATCCAACGCGCAGTTCCTCCCGCTCGTTGAGCGTCAGGAGCTCTGAGGTGGTGGCCATGACGATCAGCGTATCGCCCTTCTTGAGCGTTCGTTCCTTGATGCCGGAACGGATGACCTCGTTTCCGCTTCTCACGCCGATGATGCGCAACCCCGGCCGTTGAAAGGCGGCAATTTCGCCGATCGGCTGACGCGTGTACCGCCCTTCGGTGCGCACCGTGATTTCCGAGAAGAATTGCGTCTCGCCCGCTGTCGTTTCGTCGCTGGATGCGCCGCGATCCGGCAGGACGAAACGGCCGAATACAAGCAGCATGGTTATGCCGGCCGCTGCCGTGACGATCCCCACAGGCGTGATCTCGAAGATGGAAAACGGCTCGAGCCCGTTGCTGCGGGCTACACCATCCACGAGAAGATTGGTGGAGGTGCCGATGAGCGTGCATGTGCCACCCAGGATCGAGACATAGGAGAGCGGAATGAGCAGCCGGGTGGGCGCCACGTTCAGCGCTCCCGCAAGGCGGATGACGATGGGGATCAGGATCAGCACCACCGGCGTGTTGTTCATGAAGGCCGAGGCCAGGAGGGCGGCCAGGGCGAAGACCAGAAGCGCGCCGATCGGCCGTTTCTTCGCCTGCGAGATGATCGAATCCGAAACGGTCTGCAAAACTCCGGTGCGCACCAGCGCGCCCGACAACACGAACATGGCGGCAATGGTAACAGGCGCGGGATTGGCGACGACGCCCATCACCTCTTCCACCGGCACGAAGCCAAGAAGCATGAAGGCGGCCGCACCGCCAATCGCCGTCACCTCCGGCGGATACAGTTCCGTGATGAAAGCAATAAACAGCGCCAGGAGAAGCGCGATCGCGATGTATGGTTCGTAGCCGGATAGGATTACGTCCATGATGTGTCCGCTTCAGCGCCCCTCAACGCCGCGCCGCGGCGAGGGTTCCCTGCGGCAGGCGATCGGGCTTGGCGGGATGGGATCGATTTGCGAAGGGCCTGAACAAGGTTGGGGCGGCCTCTGGGACCGCCCCGGTTCGAACCTGCTTGGGAGGAGGAAAGCGGATTCGACGAAAGGCATCATCGCCGTTGTCCGTTAAAAAATGGTTAATGCGACAACCTTGGCGAGAAAAATTGCCGCTGAAAGCTCCTATTCCGGTTATTCGCCCACCACGGGTCTCAACCGTGCCGGCTCGACGGAGACGGCCTTGATAAGGGCCGTCACCGGCTTGCCGGGTTGAAGGGCGAGTGCGTCCGCGGACTTCGCGGTGATGCGGGAGATGATCCGTTCGCTGCCGAATGAAAGCATCACCCGTGCAAACGGCCCTTCCAGAGCCACCGCCTGCACGACGCAGGGAAGCTGATTGCGAATGGACAGTCCCTCATGCGGCGTTGTCGCTAGCGCCACGTCCGAGGCCCGGATCCTGAGCCGCAGCCGCGCGCCGGCCGGAAGCCCGCGCTCGGAAAGCTCGATGGTCCCGCCGCCAAGCGCGACGATTGCGGTGCCGTAGGTCTCATCGTGCCCAGTCACCCGACCTTCGAGGATTGCGACCGGGCCGCCGTCTTCGCCGGCATCGCCAAGAATCTCCGCCGCGGTACCGATCGCGCGAACGCGGCCCTCATCGATGGCGACAACGCGATCTGCAAGCCGCGCCACCTCGTCCGTTTCATGGCTCACATAGATGATGGGGATGTGCGCCTCGGCGGCGACCGCCTCCAGATATGGGAGGATTTCCGCGCGCCGCTCACGATCGAGCGAAGAGAGCGGCTCGTCCATCAGAAGGATTTCCGGTTCGGAAAGCAGCGCGCGGCCGATCGCGACCCGCTGCCGCTCTCCGCCTGAAAGCGTATCGGGATAGCGGTCCACATGGGCCTCGAGCCCAAGCAGTGCAACGATCTCTTCCAGAGGCCTGCGCGCCCTGCGCCGTCCGGCCCAGCGCCCGTAGGTGAGGTTGTGCCGCACCGTCAGGTGCGGGAAGAGCCGGTCTTCCTGAAAGACGAAGCCGATGCCGCGTTTGCGCGCCGGCAGGTCGATGCGCGCTTCTGAATCGAAGAGCACGCGTGATCCAGCCGCGATCCGGCCCGAATCGGGTCTGGCCGTGCCGGCCATCATCTTCAGGATCGTGCTCTTGCCGGCCCCGGAGCGCCCGAAAAGGGCCGTTACGCCCGGCTCCGCACGAAATTGCGCTCTGACGGTAAAGCTGCCTCTCCTGCCGCTTATGTCGACGTCAAGCACGGTCATCGCCGCCTCCTTTCGACAGGCGTCTGGCCACCCATTCCGACACCAGCACCGCCCCGACCGCAAGCAGGACCGAAAGGCCGATCAGGCGCAGCGCGGCCGCGTCACCCTCGGGCGTCTGCAGAAGCGCATAGATGGCAAGCGAAAGCGTCTGCGTTTCGCCGGGGATGTTGGAAACGAAGGTGATGGTCGCGCCGAATTCGCCCAGCGCCTTGGCGAAGCCCAGCACCGCGCCCGCCATCAGCCCCGGAAGGGCAAGCGGCAGAGTGACCGTCAGGAAGACGACCGGGCTAGCCGCGCCAAGCGTGCTTGCCGCCTCCTCAAGTCCGCGATCGACGGCTTCCAGCGACAGCCGGATGGGCCGGACAATGAGCGGAAACGCCATGACCCCCGCGGCGAGCGCAGCACCCGTCCAGCGGAAAGCGAAGCTCATGCCGAACAGATCCTCCAGGAGCCGGCCGAGCGGCCCGCGGGAGCCGAACAGCACGAGCAGGCCGTAGCCGGTGACCACCGGCGGAAGCACCAGCGGCAGCGTGACCACCGCCTGCAGGAGCGCCTTGCCGAAGAAGCGCCGCCGCGCCAGCAGCCACGCGACGGCGAATGCGGGAATGAGCGAAAAACCGGTGGCGGCGAGCGCCACCTTGGCGGAAAGAAGCAGGATGCCGATCTCGGCTTCGGCCATCGCCTCAGTACGCCTCGGACACTGGCGAGGTGAAGCCCCGCTCGCGGAAGATCGCCTGTCCTGCCTCGCTCGACAGGAAATCGAGGAAAGCACGCGCGGCAGGCTGCGCCTGCGCGGTGGCCGCCGCCTGATAGGTGATGGGCGGATGGCCTTCCGGCGGGAAGGTGTAGAGGAGCGACAGTCCTTCGGCGGTTTGAAGGTCCGAGGAATAGACGATCGCGACCTCCACCTCACCCCGTCTGGCAAGCTCCAGAGCCACCCTCACATTCTCGCCGAACACCGCGCGATCCTTCGCCATTTCCCACAGGCCGAAATGTTCGAGAGCCGCCTGGGCGTAGCGTCCCGCTGGAACGTGGGAAGGATCACCCATGGCGAACCGGCCTTCGCGCAGGATGGTAGCTGGATCGGCGCCGCCGGGGAGGGGATTTGCTCCGGCAATGACCAGCGCGTTACCGGCGACGGTGCGGCGGGTATCCTCCGCGATCGCGCCGCGTTCGGAAAGCCAGTCCATCCACGCCCGGTCAGCGGAGATGTAGACATCGGCAGGCGCTCCCGCCTCGATCTGGCGGGCGAGTACGGAACTGGCGGCCAGCGAAACGGCCGTCTCGATGCCTGTATCGACCTCGAAATCCGCGGCGACCTGGTCCATCACTTCCTTGAGGCTGGCCGCGGCGAAGATGGTGATGCGCTCGGCTGCCTGCGCGCCCGGCGCAACGAAGCCGAAAAGAAGAAGGAGAATCAGGGTCCGTATGCGCAACACATCCTCCATGGCCGGCGCAAATTGCGATGCGCTTGAAGAAAAGGATGTGATGGTGGACAAGCCTCGCACCCGCGCCCCGGATGCGGCTCGGCCCTTGACGCAGAGGCGACCGATCACCGTCGCCCGCACCGGCTGAAGCGGTGCGACGCCACTTTATGACGCCGGCCGATCAATTGGCAAGGCGGACAACGCCGGCAGGTGCCAGCGCTCAGGCTGTCGACTCGCTCACGGTCGCTTCGATGTGATCGACCAGCGCGTCGGGCAGCTTGAGGCGCCCGGCAAGCATGTCGAGATACCCGCGCTCGGCGCGGCTCTTGGGCTCGATGGCAAGCCGCGAGGCGGTGTAAAGCTCGACCTTCTGCGCATCGGTCTTTGCGGCGGCGACAAGGGCGTCGATGTCCAACGGCTTTTCCAGCTCGCTCATGAGGAAGGCCTCTCCCTCCCGGTCGAGCCCGCTTTCCTTCAGACGAGCGGCAATCCTGCGGCGCTCTTCTTCGTCGATATGCCCGTCCGCGCGGGCGGCGGCGATCATGGCGCGCACCAGGGCGAGGGCGAACTCGCTCTCCCCTTGTGGGGCCTGCGCGGGATGGAAGCCGGTGCCTTCGAGCGGCGGCAAAAGGTTTGTCTCCTTATCGCTCGCTGCGTCACCCGGAGTCTTGCCGTTCTGGTAGTTCTGGTAGGCCTTGTAGGCGAGGCCCGCGATGGCGGCCATGCCGCCCAGCTTCAGCGCCTGCTTGGTCAGTTTCCGGCCGGTCCCGGTGCCGAGGAGCGCCGCCACGATGGCTCCCGCTGCCAACGGATTGTCCTTGGCGAAACCGGTCACCCGGTCGGCATAATCCTTCGTCGATGAATTTCTGCCCGGTTCCCGTGCGCCCAGAAATTCGTCGAGCAGCCTCTTCGGATCGATCATCGCGTTCTCCTCTTCGGGAAGGTTTCCTTCGGGAGGTAGGAACCGCGCCCTTCCATTGCAATCGGGTCCGCAGGCGGGGACAGAGCCGTGGATAAAAATGGCATTTCAGAGAAAACTCCCCGCGGGATACAGGGCGTTGAGCAGGTGCATCGGGGCGAAGGCGAGGAATTTTTTCCCCGCGTCCCTAGGGCAGACGAGAATCGGCCAAAACGGAGGCCTGCTTATGTTTTCTGCCGAGACCATCGCCCTGATCACCCGCGCCGCCCGCGAAGCGGACCTAGAGCCCGCCGTTCTGCTTGCCGTTGCCGAGGTCGAATCGGGCGGCCGGACACACGCGCTCATCAAGGGCCGCACCGAGCCGCTGATCCGCTTCGAAGGACATTATTTCGACCGGCGGCTGTCCGAGGCCGACCGCATCCGTGCGCGGCGCGAAGGGCTTGCGGCCCCGGCCGCGGGCGCGGTTCGCAATCCGCCGGGGCAGGCGGCCCGCTGGAGGATGCTGGAATCCGCGGCCGCCATCGACCGCCGGGCGGCCTATGAATCCACGTCCTGGGGCGTGGGGCAGGTGATGGGCGCCCACTGGGCGTGGCTCGGCTATCGTAATGTGGATGCGCTGGTCGCGGAAGCGCGAAGCGGGCTTGAGGGACAGCTTCGCCTCATGCTGCGCTACATCGAGAAAGCCGGGCTCAAGGATGCGCTGCGCGAGCGCAACTGGGTCGCTTTCGCGCGGGGCTACAACGGCCCGGACTATGCCAGAAACAGCTATCACCTGCGTCTCGCGCTCGCCTATCGCCGCCATGCGCGCCTGGCGGAGGCCCGTGCCCGCGAGGGGGAGGCCATGCTGATGCAGGGGGATAGCGGCAGCGCGGTCCGGCAGTTGCAAAGCACGCTTTCGCGCCTCGGCCACAGGGTGGCGATCGATGGCATCTTCGGCCCCGAGACGGACGCGGCTTTGCGCGCCTTTCAGCGTCGCCATGGACTCTCGGCCGACGGCATCGTCGGGCCGCGGACGAGCGCAGCCCTTCGAGAGGCTCTGCAGCCTGCCGGCATCGCCGGGCGGCTGAGCGGGGCGATCGCCGCCTTCTTGCAGCGCATTCTCGCGGCATTCCGCTGAAGATGGCTTCTGTCAGGTTGAACGCAGCCAGGAGTGTTGCGTTCATCATCGGCCGGCGGCGATCTTCGTTTGAACTTGCCGCATGAATTGGTCTATGAGAGCCGCGTTCATTCTGTGGAGTCGGTGATGAGGAACAAGACAGAGCGCCTTGTGGAAATCCTGTCGGGCCAGCCCGTTATTCCGGTGCTCAAGATCGACCGCATCGCCGATGCCGTCCCTCTTGCACGGGCACTGGTGCGGGGCGGGCTGAAGGCTATCGAGATCACGTTGCGCACGCCCGATGCCCTCGATGCGATCCGGCAGGTGGCGGACGAGGTGCCGGAAGCAATCGTCGGCGCCGGCACGATCCTTTCGCAGAAGGATTTCGCCGGAGCGGAGGCTGCCGGAGCCCGCTTCATCGTCTCGCCGGGCGCAACCCGGGCGCTGCTTGATGCCGCTAGCCGGTCGGGCGTGCCGTTCCTGCCCGGCGCGGTGACCCCCAGCGAGATCATGGCCCTGCGGGACGAAGGCTATGAAGTGCTGAAATTCTTCCCCGCCGAGCAGTCGGGCGGCACGGCTTTCCTGAGGTCGCTTGCCTCGCCGCTCGCAGGCATGCGTTTCTGCCCCACCAGCGGCATTTCGCAGAAGAACGCCGCGGATTATCTTGCACTCCCCAACGTCATCTGCGTGGGCGGTTCATGGGTCGCGCCCGACGCGGAGCTTGCCTCCGGCAACTGGGCGGCAGTGGAGGAACTTGCGCGCCAGGCTGCGAGCCTCGCGCGCGGCTAACGCCTGCCAAATCAAGTTATCTGACCCGCCGGCCATAGATCCGGTCGAGCACGCGCGCCACCTGCGGATACTGGTCGGCTTGCGGATCGTACCGATGCCCTTCGGCCAGCCGTCTCGCCCAATCGACCACCGCCCGCCCCTGCCAGTCGTCCGAGGGCGCGGCGATCGTCTCGCGTGACGTGCCACGATAATGCCCGGCGACGAAGTCGTAGAAGGAGCCGTCAACGTTGGTGAGGGCGAGGCCGCCCTCAGAGCCGTAAAAGGCGGCGGAGATTACAGCATCCTGTCCCGCATGAAGCCGCCAGGAACATGCAAACCGCACGACCGTACCCGTTTCTAGCGTTAGCGTTGCCAAGGCGAAATCTTCGACGACGGAGGGGTTAGCAGGCAGCGGCTCGCCCTTTGCGAAAAGATGGCTTTCGACCTTCACGACCTCTGGAAAGCCGAGCGTCCATAAGGCGAGGTCCACCAGATGAACGCCCAGATCGATGACACAGCCGCCGCCCGACTGCTCGGGATCGTAAAACCACGATTTGTCCGGGCCGTATGCGTTGTGGAAGACGAGATCAACCGCCTGCACCCGGCCGATGCCGCCTTGAGAGACAATGGGCTGTATGCGGCGCATCGCATCGGTGTACCGGTAGGAGAGGTCCACGCCCAGCAGCCGGTCGGCGGTGCGTGCGGCCTGGATGACCGCGCTCGCTTCTGCGAAGTCGCGGCCGAGCGGCTTTTGGCAGAAAACGGCGAAACCGTGGGCGAGTGCCGTCATTGCCTGGTCGGCGTGAAGCGCGCTGGGTGTGGCGATGACGATCCCGTCGAGCGGTTCTTGCATCAGCTCTTCGAGCGCCCCGACCTGCGTGGCTTCGGGTGCGAGGTCTGATGCCTCGCGCAGGCATTCCGGCGAAGGTTCGGCGATGGCAGCGATCTCCGCAATACCTGAGTCGGCAAGGGCCTTGAGACGGTTGCGCCCGATCCAGCCGGTACCCAGAAAGCCGAGCCTTGGCCTTCTCGCAGACGGTCGGGCCGGAAGGCTCATGGCATTCTCACCACCGCTTTCAGGAAACCCTCCGGCCGGTCGCGCGTGGCGTTCAGCGCTTCGTCCAGCCGGGAAAGCGGAAACGTATTCGTGATGAGCGGCATCGGGTCGAGCCGGCCGGACAACACCGCGCCGATCGCCTCGCGCATGCCGTCGATATAGGCTTCTTCCCGGCGCTCATGGGCGTTGATGACGTCGATGCCGCGCCAGTTCCAGAGCTGCATGTTGATCTCGCGTGGGCCATCCTGATGATAGCCGGCGACGACCAGCCGGCCGCCCTCGCCCGTCAACTCGCCGGCAAGATCGAGCGGGCCGGCCTTTCCGGTTGCCTCTATGACGCGCTCGCACAGGCGCCCTGCGGTGAGCTCGCTCACCGTCTCGATAATGGCCGTGTGGTCGTCCAGCGGAAGGGTTCGTGCGGCCCCCATCTGCTGCGCCGTCTGCCTTGCGAAGGGGCGGCGCGAAACCGCAATGACCTTTGCCCCCGCCTCGCTTGCCAGCCTTGTCAGGATCGCGCCCAGAAATCCGATGCCCACAATCGCCACCGTCTGACCGGCACTTATGCCGGCGCGGCGGAAGATGTTCATGGCACAGCCGAGCGGCTCGCCTGGAAAGGGCATGTGCGCCAGTTCCGGCGGAAGCCGCACGACGCAGGCCGCGTTGCCGACATCGAATTGGGCATAGCTTCGCTGGAACAGGGTTGCGACTGGGGTGCCGTACTCCAAACCTTCCACATCCGGGCCCAGCGCATCCACGAAGCCCCAGCCCTCGTGGCCCAGGCCACCCGGCTCGGTGGGAAAGCGCATCCATGAAGGGCCGGCCCACGGCCCGAGATTGGAGGCGCAGACGCCGCAGCCGATCAGCCGTACCCGGACCTCGCCCGGGCCGGGATCGGGAATGGGAATTTCCTGAATTTCGATCTGCCCCGGGCCGGTTACCACCGCCGCCTGCATGAGGGCGCGCACGGAAGCCTGACCGGCGCGTTGAGCACGTTGGAGCATTCCCGTTGTTCCTGCCGTCCGGGGCCGAAAAATCCCGCGAGCAGGAACCGGCTGGAATGCGATTGGTTCCCTGAACGGGCCGCTAGCGCTGGCGCCATAGAACGGCTTCAGTCCGCCGCACGGCGCGTTCTGCCGACCGTCGCGGCGATCTCGGTATAGGCGGCGTGAGCTTCCGGTAGGTCGCGCCGGTTGGCCTCGCGCAGGAAGCGCAGCGGGAAAAGCGCTGCCTCCACATTCGCATGCGAAAGCTGCTCAGGGCGCAGCGCGTCGTTGGCCAGCGCCTCCTCCGCCTCGGCAAGCGCAGCCTCTATTTCCGCCTCGTCCGCGATGCCCTTCTGGCGCAACAGGCGGCACAGGGTCGCCACGGCCATCAACACGCCCTCCATCTGCAGATTTGCGGTGTTCATCGCGGACTCCTGTAAACTCTCGGCAGGAATTCCATGCCGCTACCATAGCATATCTCACTCGGATGAGTCTGTGGCCAGCTATGCGTAACCGCAATCAAGCGTGCCCGGGCGCTGCAACCCGCCGGTCCCAAGTCTTGAGCGAGGAAACGCCTGTGCACTGATCCGCAGGGGCGGCACTCCGGCCGAGGCTGATATAGCGCAGCCCGTGCTGCACCACCGCCTGCGGATCGAAGAGATTGCGGTAATCGACCAGGAGGTCGCCGGAAAGCTCACCGGCGAGGCGGGAAAGGTTCAACTGCCGGTACTCGTCCCATTCCGTCAGGACGATGGCAGCCGAAGCGCCTTTGCAGGCCGCGTAGGGGCTCTCGGCCCATATCACATCCTTCATGTGCCTGCGGGCATTGGCTTCTGCCTTAGGATCGTGTGCAATGACTTGCAGACCCGCTTCCTGAAGCGCTGGAATGACGGTGAGGGCAGCTGACTCGCGCACATCATCCGTGTTCGCCTTAAAGGCAAGTCCCAGCACGGCCACCCTTCCGCCCGGCGAAAGCCGGCCTTCCTTCAGGATGCGGCGGGCCAGGGCAACCTTGCGCTGGTCATTGCGGGCAATCAGCGTCTCCACCAGTTTTTGCGGTGCGCCGAACTGCCGGCCCGTGGCGGCGAAGGCGCGCGTATCCTTGGGAAAACAGGAGCCGCCGAAACCGGGCCCCGGCGCGAGGAAGCTGTCGCCGATACGCCTGTCCAGTCCGATTCCGCGCGCCACATCGGCTATGTCGCCGCCGGTTCTTTCGCAGAGATCCGCGACATCGTTGACGAAGCCGATCTTGAGCGCCAGGAACGCATTGGCGGCATATTTGATGAGCTCCGCATTGCCGGTTGTCGTGGCGACGACCGGTACGCCGGCGCGGGCAAGAGGCCGATAGAGGGCGCGCAGGATGTTGCGCGACCGCGTGTCGTCGGCTCCGATGACGATGCGGTCCGGCCCCAGGAAATCGGCCATGGCGGAGCCCTCGCGCAGAAACTCGGGGTTGGAGGCGACGCGAATGTCGAATGCGCTACGCTTGCGGGCGATCGTCTCGCGCACGCGCCGTGCGGTGCCGACCACCACCGTGGACTTTATGACGACAAGCGCGCTGCGCTTCAGATGCGGCGCAATCCGCTTCGCCGCACCGAGCACGTGGCTGAGGTCGATACCGCCGCCTGGACCCGCGGGCGTGCCGACAGCGATGAAGACGACATCCGCGTCCGACACACTCTCTCGCAGTCTCGATGTGAAACGAAGGTGGCCTGCCGCCACGGCCTGGCGCATCGCATCCTCAAGCCCCGGCTCGTAAATCGGGGGATCGAAGCGCCGGAGGCGTGAGATTTTCGCAGCATCAATATCGTAACAACACACGCCGTGGCCGATGGCAGCCAGGCAGGTGCCGGTCGTCAGGCCGACATAGCCGGCGCCTATCATCGTGATCTGCATGCGGTTCTCCTGAGACCATCGTCACACCGGCCTAACTTTGAATTGTATGTTGTTGTTCCAGAAGAACATGCTGATGATTAATAGGAATAAAGTAGAGATAAGTAATGATGTCGCGCATATTTGTATAATATGCGCGATATATGCTCTCCGAAGATAAAAAATATTCTACCGCTCTACGAATTTGCTGAAGCGGCTTGTTTCTCCGCTTTGCGTGCGTTCCTGATACAGGAATGCGAGCTTTCTGTCGTCAAATATCCGGAAGAACTCGTCCCAGCTGATTTCCTCCAGGCTCTCATCCGGCTCGCCGAAATCGATACGCAAGATTCCGCCCGGCTCGCTTGTCTTGACCCGCGCGGGACGTCCGCTGCGCTGCTCGGCCCATTTGCGAATTGTCTGATGGTCCGTCGTGGTGTTTGCCAGCGTCATCGTCTTCCTCCGTCGGATTGATTGACGGTCCGCTTGCGCCCACGAACCTCAGCCAGGCGCAAAAGTTCCTCCCGTGCACCGCCTTTGCCGGCTCAGCGAGCGGCGGGAACAAATGGAAGCGCCCGAGGTTTTGGGCGCGACACCTTCTTCATCTTCACCGGGAGCGATTGTGAGCAGAAAGGCGCTGATAACCGGGGGCTGCGGCTTCATCGGCCGTCAGGTCGCGCAGGAATTGCTGGAGAACGGCTATTCCGTCGCAATTCTCGACAGCCTGATCGCGCAGGTTCATGGAGACGGCCCTCCGCCCAAAGATGCGCGCGCAGAATACCATATCGGTGACATCCGCGATCCCGACCTTGTCCGCTACGCATTAAAGGGGGCTGATTTCGTCATCCATCTTGCGGCGGAAGTTGGCGTGGGCCAGTCCATGTACGAAATTGCCCGCTATGTGGGCGTGAACGATCTGGGCACGGCGGTGCTCCTCGAATGCCTGATCGACCATCCTGTCCAGCGCATCGTGCTTGCCTCCTCCATGAGCGTCTACGGCGAAGGCCTCTATGAGACGGAGGAGAGCGCCCGCTTCGGCCGTGCGAGGCGGCAGCGCGAACGGCTGCAGGCGGGGCAATGGGACCCTGTGGACACCGACGGCAGACCGCTGAAACCTGTCGCCACTGATGAGGAAAAGCCAGTCGAGCTCGCTTCCATCTATGCGCTCACGAAATACGCTCAGGAGCGAGCGGTGCTCATTTTCGGCGAGGCATATCCGGTGGAGGCTGTGGCGCTCCGGCTTTTCAACGTGTTCGGGCCGGGGCAGGCGCTGTCCAATCCCTACACGGGCGTGCTGGCGAATTTTGCATCGAGGCTGGCCAATGGGCAGTCGCCCCTCGTGTTCGAGGACGGCCGGCAGAAGCGCGATTTCGTGCATGTGCGCGATGTGGCGCGGGCTTTCGGCTTGGCGCTCGAAAGTCCGCAGGCTGCCGGTCAGGCGATCAACATCGGCAGCGGCCATGCCTATGAAATCCGGCAAGTGGCGGAGCTGGTAGCGCAGGCCCTGGGCGTGCAGGAACTGCGGCCGGAAATCCTCCACAAGATGCGTTCCGGCGATATTCGTCACTGCTTTGCTGACGTTTCCAAGGCGCGTGAGCTTCTGGGCTTCGAGCCACGCCATCGGCTGGAAGACTCGGTCGGCGAGTTCGCGGAATGGGTGCGCGAGACGGGTGCCGCCGACAACGCCGCGCAAATGCGCCGGCAGCTTGAAGAACGGGGTCTCGTCTCATGAGCGCGGTGCACGGCGCGAACGGTCAGAGCGCACCCGTCGTCATCACCGGTGGGGCAGGCTTCATCGGTAGCAATCTGGCCGAAAGCTTCCTGAAGGAAGGGCAGGAAGTCGTCCTGCTCGACAATTTGAGCCGCCCGGGCGTGGAAGAAAATCTTGCATGGCTGAGGCAGACCTATGGCGAAAAGGCTCGCCCCTGCCTTGCCGATATCCGGAACATCGAAGCCCTCCGCCCTGTCTTTGCGAATGCGAGGGCGGTGTTCCATTTGGCCAGCCAGACGGCGGTCACCACCAGCCTCGCGCGTCCCGTCGAAGATTTTGAAGTGAATGCGCGCGGCACGCTGAACGTGCTTGAGGCGCTGCGCCAGGCGGGAAGCGGCGCGCCGGTCGTTTTTGCCAGCACCAACAAGGTATACGGCGGGCTCGATGATCTTGAAATGGTCGAGCTGGAGGATCGCTACCTCCCGGCCAATCCGGAGCTTCGGCAGAAGGGGATAGGCGAGGATCGCCCGCTGTCCTTCTGCACGCCCTATGGCTGCTCCAAGGGCTCCGCCGACCAGTATGTGCTCGACTATGCCGCGTCCTTCGGCGTTCCGGCCGCCGTGCTGCGCATGAGCTGCATCTACGGCCCGCGGCAGTTCGGCACCGAAGATCAGGGCTGGGTGGCCCATTTCCTGATCCGCGCGCTTCGAGGCGAGAGCATTTCCATCTACGGAGACGGCAAGCAGGTGCGCGACGTGCTTCACGTTGCGGATGCGGTTGCCGCCTATCGCGCCGTGCTTTCCCGAATAGATGCCGCGAGCGGCAAGGCCTTCAATCTGGGCGGCGGCAACCTCAATGCCGTGAGCCTTCGCATGGTGCTGTGCGAAATCGCCCGGATCACCGGCAGGGAGCCAGCCACGGAGTGGCATCCCTGGCGGCCGGGGGACCAGCGCTATTTCGTTGCCGATACGTCCCGCCTGAAGGGGCTCGTCGGCTGGGAGGCAACAATCGGCTGGCACCAGGGCCTGAGCGACCTTGCTTCGTGGTTCTCCAAGGCGCGCGGCCTGGGACCGCCACAGCAACAGGAAAGGCTTACGGCATGAACATGCTGCGCATCTCGGCGGATGAAAATGATCCGACAGATTTCCCTGCGCGGCAGAGGCGTGTCGAACGCCGTCGGGTCCTGATGACGGTGGATGCGGTGGGCGGCGTGTGGCGCTATGCCATGGAGTTGGCGCGCGGCCTGCTTGCGCATGATGTCGGGGTTCTTTTCGCCGGGCTGGGCCCGGAACCGTCCCGGGCGCAAGCCGATGAGGCGCTGCGGCTCGGCAAGCTTGTATGGCTTGAGGAACCGCTCGACTGGATCGCGCCCGACGAGGCAGCCGTGAAGGGGCTTCCCGAAAAGCTCTGCCGGCTGGCCCGGGAGGAGGGAGTTGATCTCCTCCATCTCAACCTGCCCTCGCAAGCGGCCGATATCGATAGGGATTTGCCGGTTCTCGTCGTGTCGCATTCCTGCGTGGTGACCTGGTGGCACGCCATGCGCGAAGGGCCGCTGCCCAAGGAATGGGAATGGATGCAGCGTCAGAATGCGGCCGGCATGGCGCGCGCCGATGCGGTGGTCACTCCAAGCGGCAGCCACGCGCAGGCCATAGGGCAATGCTACGGCGAGCAGCCCCGGCTTTCGGTGGTGCACAATGCCATCAGCACCTTCCTTCAGGGTGCGGACAAGGAGCCCTTTGTCTTTGCGGCCGCCCGCTGGTGGGACGAGGGCAAGAACGCCCGCGTTCTGGACGAAGCCGCCGCGCATGTTCCCTGGCCAGTGCTGATGGCCGGCTCTGCTTTGGGCGCCAACGGGCAGGCCGTGCGCATCTCCAATGCACGCCATTTGGAGGAAATTCCCCACGACGAAGTGGTCTCGCAGGTCCGCCGCGCCGGCATCGTCGTCTCGCCTTCTCTCTACGAGCCCTTCGGCCTTTCCGTGCTGGAGGGCGCTCGCGCCGGAGCCGCCCTCGTGCTTTCCGACATTCCGACCTATCGCGAATTGTGGGGTGAGGCCGCCACCTTCTTCGATCCGCGGGACGCGGAGGCGCTTGCCCGGGAGATCAGCCGCCTGGCGACCGACAGCGCGCTGCGCGCGGAGATGGGGGCGAGGGCGCTTGCCCGCTCGCGCTTCTTCACGCCGGATGTGCAGGCCAGCCGCATGGCCGAGCTTTACGCCCAGCTTGTCACATCGCGTACGAGAGCGTGAGATGAACTTCGTCTTCTACACCCACTCGCTCGTTTCCGACTGGAACCATGGCAACGCCCATTTCCTGCGCGGCGTGATGCGCGAGTTGATCGCACGCGGCCACACGGCCATCGCGCTGGAACCGCAGAAAAGCTGGAGCCGCAACAATCTGCTGAACGAGCAGGGTGAGGCAGCTCTTGCCCGCTTCGAAGAGGCGTTTCCAAACCTCGTCTGGCAGCCTTATGGGGACGATTTTCCGCATGAGGAAGTGCTCGACGATGCCGATGTCGTCGTGGTGCACGAGTGGACGGACCCCGCACTCGCAGAGCGCATCAGCCGCACGCGCCGCGAGGGCGGCTCATTCACCCTCATCTTCCACGACACGCATCATCGCTTGGTCTCAGCCGAACCCCGGACCGGCGAGCGGCTGCTCGCCGATTACGATCTCGTGCTCGCCTTTGGCGAAACGCTGTCCGAGCGTTATCGCCGCCTCGGCTGGGGCAGGCAGGTCATAACCTGGCACGAGGCGGCCGACACGCGGCTTTTCCGGCCCATAGAAGATGAGGAAAAGCAGGCCGATCTCATCTGGATCGGCAACTGGGGCGACGGTGAGCGCACCGCCGAGCTCAGCGAATTTCTGATGGAGCCGGCAGCCGCGCTCGGCCTTACGGGCACGGTGAGGGGCGTGCGTTATCCATCCCAAGCTTTGGTGGCGCTTGGGCGGGCCGGCCTTTCCTATGGCGGCTGGATTGCGAATGTCGATGTGCCCCGCGCTTTCGCACAGCACCGCGTGACGGTTCACATACCGCGCCGCCCCTATGTGGAGGCGCTCCCGGGCATCCCGACGATCCGTGTCTTTGAGGCGCTTGCAGCAGGCATCCCACTCATCTGCGCCCCCTGGGACGATGCCGAGGGCCTTTTCCGGTCAGGCGAGGATTTTCTCCACGCCCGCAACGGCGGCGAGATGACGGGACAGTTGAGGCGGGTGCTCGAGGATGAGGACCTTGCAGCGGCGCTGCGGGCATCCGGATTGGAGACGATCCGAAGCCGGCACAGCTGCGCTCACCGCGTGGATGAGCTTTCCGAAATTCTCGCCCGTCATGGAACAGCGCGCGTCCGGCAAGGGCTGGCGGCAAGGGAGGCTGCGGAATGACCAGGATCGCTTTTTACGGCTCCAGCCTGCTGTCCTCCTACTGGAACGGTGCCGCGACCTATTATCGGGGCCTCATCCGCCAGCTTGCCCGCCTCGGCTATGACGTGACCTTCTACGAACCCAACGTCTACGAACGGCAGAAGCACCGGGACATCTGTCCTCCCAACTGGTGCAAGGTCGTCGTCTATGACGGCACGAAGGCCGCGCTGAAGGAGGTTGCGGCCATGGCGCGCGAGGCCGATGTGGTGGTGAAGGCAAGCGGCGTCGGCTTCGAGGACGATGCGCTGATGGATCACGTGCTGGCCGCCGCTCGGCCGGGTGCTCTCAGGATCTATTGGGATGTTGATGCGCCGGCAACGCTCGCCGAATTGCGGGCGGATGCGGACCACCCGCTTCACCGGCAGCTTAAAGAGGTGGACGTTGTTCTCACCTATGGCGGCGGTAAGCCCGTTGTGCAGGGTTACCGGGCGTTCGGGGCGCGCGAATGCGTGCCGATATACAATGCACTCGATCCCGAAACGCATTATCCCGTCCGGCCGGAAATACGCTTCCGGTCCGATCTCGCCTTTCTCGGCAATCGGCTGCCGGACCGCGAGGCGCGGGTGGACGAGTTTTTCTTCAAGCCCGCATCCATGCTGCCCAACCAGACGTTCTTGCTAGGCGGCTCGGGTTGGGACGACAAGCCGAGGGGCGAGAACGTGCGCTACATGGGCCATGTCTCGACCCGCTATCACAACGCCTTCAACGCCACGCCCAAGGCGGTGCTCAACATCAATCGCGCCAGCATGGCCGAGAACGGTTTTTCCCCCGCGACGCGCGTCTTCGAGGCTGCGGGTGCCGGAGCCTGCCTGATTACCGATGCCTGGGCAGGCATAGAGCTCTTCCTGAAGAAGGGGGAAGAGGTTCTCGTGGCGCGCGACGGGAAGGACGTTGCCGAAATCCTCGTACGGCTTGATCCTGTCGAGGCCGAGGCGATCGGCAGGCGCGCGCGGGCGCGCATCCTGCGCGACCACACCTATACGCATCGGGCCGCGGAGGTGGACCGTATCATCTCCCGCCATGTCCGCCCACCGCGCGTGGAGGCTGCCGAATGAGGCCGCTCTCCATCATGGTCCTCGGGCTTTCACTGTCGTCCTCCTGGGGCAACGGACACGCGACGACCTACCGCGCGCTTCTGCGGGGACTGGCGGGCGAAGGGCATCGCGTGCACTTCCTTGAGCGAGACATGCCCTGGTATGAGGCGCACCGCGATCTGCCGGCTCCAGCCTTCTGCCGCCTTTCCTATTACCGCACGCTTTCCGATCTCGAGCGGTTCTCCGGTGAGATCCGCGGCGCGGACGCCATCATCATCGGCTCCTACGTGCCGGAAGGGACCGAGGTGATAAGCCGCGTGGCGGCCATGAAGCCGCAGCTCCTTGTGTTCTACGACATCGATACGCCCGTCACACTCGCCGCCCTGGCCGCGGGCGAGGAAAGCTTTCTCGCGCGCAGGCAGGTGCCACTTTTCGATCTCTATCTTTCATTTTCCGGCGGCAAGGTGCTTGACCGTTTGGAGGAGGAATTCGGCGCGCGCCGGGCGGCCGCCTTCTACTGCTCCGTCGATCCGAAGGCCTATCAGCCGACCGGCGAGCCGCCCCGCTGGGATCTGGGCTATCTCGGCACTTACAGTCTAGACCGCCAGCCCAAGCTGGAGCGGCTTCTGATTGAGCCGGCGCGCCGCTTGCCGCAAAAGCGCTTCGTCGTGGCCGGTGCGCAATATCCGGACGGCATCGACTGGCCGGATAATGTCGAGCGCATCCCGCATCTGCCGCCCGAGGCGCATGCGTCCTTCTACAGCCGGCAGCGCTTCACCCTCAACGTAACGCGCGCCGATATGGTAGCCGCCGGCTGGTCTCCCAGCGTGCGGCTGTTCGAGGCGGCAGCCTGCGCCACGCCGATCGTGAGCGACCGGTGGGAAGGTCTGGATGAGATTTTCACCGACGGTCAGTCCATCCTTCTTGCCGATGGCACTGAAGACATGGTCGAGGCGCTTACAAAAATTCCGGACACCGTGCGCCTTTCCGTCGGGCAGGCCGCGCGCGCCTGCGTGATCGAGCGGCATACGGGCCGCGCCCGCGCGCGTCAGCTCGTCCACCTGCTCAATGGGGTTGCTGTCGAGGGCCTCGCAGAGGCGGGCTAGCCTCGTTCTTTGAAGCCGAAGGAATCCAGTGCATGGATGCCATCAACACGAAGGCCCAGAAACAGGTGCTGGTTGCAGGCGGCGCCGGTTTCATCGGCTCGCATCTATGCGAAGCGCTGCTTGCCGAAGGCCACCGGGTCATCTGCCTCGACAGCTTCCTCACCGGTCAGCCGGCCAATGTAGCGCCGCTCGAAAATCATCCGGGTTTTACCTTCCTCCGCCACGACATTTGCGATCCGCTGGCGATCGGCGAGCCGCTCGATGAAATTTACAACCTCGCCTGCGCGGCCTCGCCCCCGCGTTATCAGGCCGACCCCGTCCACACGATGCTGACCAGCGTGCAGGGCACGCACAATCTTCTTGAGCTTGCATGCCGGCACGACGCGCGTTTCGTGCAGGCCTCCACGAGCGAGGTCTATGGCGACCCGGAAGTGCACCCCCAGCCGGAGGACTATCGCGGCAGTGTCAACTGCACTGGCCCGCGCGCATGCTATGACGAAGGCAAGCGCGCTGCCGAGGCGCTGTGCTTTGACTATCTGAGGCTTGGCCGGGCGGATGTGCGCGTCGCGCGCATCTTCAACACTTACGGCCCCAGGATGCGCCCGGATGATGGCCGCATTGTCTCGAACCTGGTGAACCAGGCGATCAAGGGCGCACCGCTCACGGTCTACGGCACGGGCGAGCAGACCCGCTCCTTCTGTTATGTCACCGATATGGTGAAGGGATTGATGGCATTGATGGCATTGGCCCCCAACCCGAAGGTGCCTGTCAATCTCGGCAACCCGGGCGAGTTCACGGTGGGTGAGCTGGCCGCCATGGTACGCCGTCTGGTGCCCAGCGCCGGCCGGATCGTCTATCAGCCGCTTCCCCAGGACGACCCGCAACGCCGCAGGCCGGATATCGCGCGGGCTCAGGCGCTGCTCGGCTGGCAGCCGCGTGTTGCTCTCGCTCAGGGTCTGGAGGAGACCATTGCCTGGTTCCGTGACGCCGGGGCACGGCAGGAAAGACGTTCCCGGAAGCGCCGGGAAACGGTCTGACGGCGTGGGCCAGACTGAAGCCTATCGCAGCACCTTCTGCTTCGGCCTCGCACTGGTTTGGGCGGCTGTTCCGACAGCCTCTTCTCCGCGGCTTCGTCGCGCAAGCGCCTCCTGAAGCTGGAGTGCAAGCTGCAGCAGCCTTTCGGGCACTGGTTCCTTCTCGATCTCGCGCAGCAGGATTTTGATTTCCGGCGGCAGGGTCTCCATGGGCGCAGAGCGCTCCTTGCTCGTTCGCTTCATGGTCTCCCCCGGTTGTCGACCCTCCATCGACAGGTTTGTCGTGTTAGACCCGGCTTGGCAACACCGTTGACCTCGCAATACCCGGATTTTTTGCCAATGGCCGCTGAATACGCCCGGGCGCGACGGAACAATGGCGCCAGCCGCTCATTTAGGGGGGCCAAGCTGGCCTCCCGGAACAAAAGCAGATGCTGAAGAAGACGGACACGCCCGCGCCGCTGGCGGCAGACCCGATGGAGGATGCCCGCCGGGCGCGGCTCACCTATGTCAGCGATAGCGAACCCGGCATCCGCCGCAAGCGGTCCGGCAAGGGCTTTGCCTATGTCGCGACGGATGGTTCGCGCATCACGGACGGGGAGACGCGCGCGCGTATCCGGGCGCTGGTCATCCCGCCCGCCTGGGAAGATGTCTGGATCTGTCCTTCTCCCGACGGGCACATCCAGGCCACGGGCCGCGATCAGCGGGGGCGCAAGCAGTACCGCTATCACCCCGACTGGCTCTCCTGCCGGGATGAGGCGAAATTCTCGAGCCTTGTCGCTTTCGCCGAGGCGCTGCCGGATCTGCGCGCCCAGGTGGACCGCGATCTTTCCAGGCAAGGTGTGCCGCTGGAAAGGGCGGTTGCCTCCATCGTGTGGCTGCTCGATCGCACGATGATCCGCATCGGCAACGTGGCCTACCGGCGGGACAACAACAGCTTCGGGCTCACCACGCTGGAAAACCGGCACGTGAACGTCGAAGGGGCAAGTCTGCGCTTTTCTTTCATCGGCAAGTCAGGCCAGGAGTGGAAGCTGCGGCTGTCGGACCGGCGCATTGCCCGCATCGTGCGCACGATCCAGGAAATCCCCGGTCAGCATCTGTTCCAATATCTCGATGACGAGGGGGTGCGCCGGCCCGTCAATTCGCAGGACGTGAATGAATACATCCGCCTGCACGCGGGGGAGAGCTTCACCTCCAAGCATTTTCGCACCTGGGGCGCGACCTGCGCTGCCGCCCTTGCTTTTGCGGAGGCGGAGACGCCCGCAAGCAAGCGGCAGGCGGCCCGGCAGCTCAACGCGGTGGTCGACCATGTGGCGCGCCGCCTGCGCAACACGCGCGCTGTCTGTCGCCGGTGCTATATCCATCCTGCCGTGATCGACAGGTGGGAGGAGGGCCGGCTCGTTCCCGAATTGGCGGGCATCCGCCGCCGAAACCGCCGGGCGCTCAAAGGCTTCGATGCTGGGGAATCGTTGGTTCTGCGCTGGCTGCGTCAGTGCGGCGAAGCCTGATGTCTAAGGAACATTAGTCCCTTCCGGTCGTTGCGGCCCTATGACGGGAAGGCTCGTACCTTTTTCCGCAGCCTGCTGGCGGAACTGATGCCCGGCCGTTCAGGCGCGGGTGCTCCCGCGGCGCGACCGCATGCGCGTTCCTCCGGCCGCTAATCGAAATTTCTGGAGTGTTTCATGCCGGATTATCTGTGGTTCTTCACCGTCGGGATTGCCCCCTTCCTGGTAGCTTTCGTGATCATTTATGCGCTTCTTAAGCGGCGTCGGCTCAGCCGGGAAGAGCGAGAGGCACGGGACGAGAAGACCCGCGAGCTCTACGAGAACCGCCGGTAGTAAGACAGCAGCCCGCTCATCCGCCGTGGCGGATTGTCGGTCTCATCGGGATTGGGCAGCGGCTCCTCGTCAGGCATCCGGTCCGGGTTCGGCTCCCGCACCGGTTTCGGCCCTGGAAAGTCGGGCGGCGGAGGAGTCGGCGTCGGGTCCGGTATCGGACGGGGTACTCCCATCGCTTCCTCCTCCATTCTCACATCCGCAACAGGGTAAGCACGCCTGCGATGAAGAAGGCCGCGCCGACGATCAGCAGCGCGTAAAGCCAGAGCGCTCCGGGCGCCTCGCGGCGCGGAGCGTCTGCGTGCTGCCGCGCTTCCACTTCCTGCCTGCGCTGATCTTTGCTGACGGGCGTGCCCGCGGCCTCGTCGTCAGAGCCCAGCGGTGCGGCGGCGGGGTCCGGGAAGCGCACCTTGTCGGCCGTCCGTCCGTCGTCGATGTCGGAGCGGAGCCGATCGACGGTCGGTGGCTCCGCGTGATGCACTTTCCGCGCGCTCATGGCATCCATTCCCATCTCAGGGCATATGCGGCCTGTGCGCCAAATCCTCTTGCGGCTGGACCTCGATCCGCACCTTCCGCGGGTCGAACGCGCCGTGCTCGCGGATTGCGCCAATCGCGGGTGGCGGCTGATCATAGGTCCACATAACATCCTGTTCCGCCTCGCCCACGGCCGTCACATCCCAATATCTCGCTTGGCCCTTCCGCGGGCAGCGATACTCCGTTGGTGATGGCGACAGAAATTCGAAGTAGATGTCCCGGAAGGGAATGTAGAGGGCGGGATCGTGTCCCTCCTCCCTCAAAAGGAGCGCATCCTTCGTCGATGCCAGCATGGCATCTGAAAACATGACGTTCACGGTGCCGCGAAACGGCGCCACCGCAAGCTTGGGCTTCTCGTCCACGTGCGTTTCTCCCTGTCTGCGGTCTCCTAACACGGCCCGAGGCGGCAGGTTCCAGTTCCGGAACAAGTGTCTCGACTCCGGCGTTTCGGTCGACAAAGGTTCACCTGACGCGAGAATGTCATGCAGATTCCTCTCCAGATCGCGTTCCACCGGGCCGAGAAATCGGAGTGGGCGGAACAGGAGATCCGCGACCGGGTGGACAAGCTGTACGCCTATTACGACCGGATCACCGGCGTTCGCGTCACGGTGGACCAGCGGGCCGGGAACGTGGAACGCACGTTGCCCCCGGTGGTGCGCATCGAGATAAGCCTTCCAGGCAAGGCGCCGCTCGTCGTTGCCTATGAGCCCGACCGCCTGCAGCAGAAATTCCAAAACCCCGATCTCGGCAATGCCATCAACGACGCCTTCGCGATCGCCGAACGCCAGCTCGCACGGCTAAGTGAGGAGCGCCAGGGCCGCAGCAAGGCCGGTCAGCACGATTCGCAAAACCAGTTTCTGGGTCACGTGGCCCAGCTCTTTCCAGAGGAGGATCACGGATTTCTGCTCACCAAGGAGGGCGGCAGCCTCTATTTCCACCGTAACGCCATGCTTCAGGGCGACTTCGACAAGCTCCAGGTGGGCGACGAGGTCCGCTACGTGGAGGAGATCGGAGACACGGGGCCGCTTGCCACAAAGGTTCGCGTGGTTGCAGCCCGTCGCGAATAGCTCCGCTCGGGCCGGTAGAGACCCCGGCTCGGGGTGTGGCCCTCTTCACGGGTGCACGGCGGAACCGGCGGCGCCTGCGGCGAATTTTCATCCATGCAGAACGAGGAAGGGCCGATGACGAGCGATCCGCACAGCCTCGCCTCCGCCGTCGCGATCGATGCCCGTGCTAAACCTGTGGTGGACAGCGCCGAGGCCGAGGCCTTCTACGCCCATGCGATTGGCGAGTTGCTGAACAGCGGCATTCCTTTCCTCGTGGCCGGAACCTTCGCCGTAAGCGCCTATACCGGCATCTCCCGCGCGACCAAGGACCTCGACATCTTTTGCAAGGCAGGCGACTGGCCGCGATTACTCGGCCATTTCCAGGCGCTCGGCGAACGGGTGGAGGTCGAGGACGAGCGCTGGCTGGGCAAAGTCCGCCGGGGCGAAGACTTCTTTGACGTCATTTTCGCCTCATCGAACGGCACCATGCCCGTTTCGGACAGCTGGTTCGAGCACGCCCCCAGGGCCAAGGTGCTGGGCCGCGAGGTGCGCCTCGTCGGCCCCACGGAACTCGTCTGGTCGAAATGCTTCGTGCAGAACCGCGACCGCTATGACGGGCCGGATGTGGCACACCTCATCCTGCGCGCCCACGATCAGATCGACTGGAAAAGGCTGCTCGCCCATATGGAAGTGCACTGGGAGGTGCTGCTCGTGCATCTCCTGAATTTCCGCTGGATCTATCCGGGCGAGCGCGAAACCGTGCCGGCCTGGCTGATGGACGAGCTGCTCGACCGCCTGCATCACCAACGCCGGCTGCCGCCCCCGCGCGTGCGCGTCTGCCGCGGAAGAATGTTTTCCACCGCCGATTACGAGATCGACGTCCGGGAATGGGATTTTGCCGACATCGATTCCAACGGCGGCAGCGCATCGTAAGCACTCGGGGAAAGACGCCATGAAGATCGCCGCCATTGCCGACCTGCATGTGCGTGAGGATGCCTCCGTCTCCCACCGGGCCATGTTTAACGAGATCGGCCGCGAAGCCGATATTCTGGTGCTTGCCGGCGATCTCACCGACCTGGGGAAGCCGCGCGAGGCCGAGCTGCTGGCTGAAGATTTGCGCGGCTGCGGCATTCCCGTGGTTGGCGTGCTCGGCAATCACGACCATGAATGCAACGCCGTGGAGGATGTGACGCACGTTCTGCGCGAGGCGGGAATGCACCTGCTCGACGGCCAGTCCGTGGAGCTGAAGGGCGTAGGCTTCGCCGGCGTGAAAGGCTTCGCCGGCGGTTTTGGCCGGCGCATGCTTGCCTCCTTCGGCGAACCCGCCATCAAGGCAATGGTCGCGGAGTCGGTGAACGAGGCGATGAAGCTTGAAAATGCGCTGCGCCAGCTAAGCGCGGAGCGCGTTGTTGCCATCGTCCATTACGCGCCGATCGAGGAGACGGTTTCGGGTGAACCCTTGGAGATCTACCCGTTTCTGGGCTCCTCCCGGCTTGCGGAGACCATAGATCGCTTTCCCGTGAACGCGGTCGTGCATGGCCATGCGCACCATGGCGTCTATGAAGGGCGCACGCCGGGCGGCGTGCGCGTCTTCAACGTGGCGCAGCGTATCGAGAAACCGAGCGGAAAGCCCTATGCGATCCTCGAAATTTGAGCGCCTGCAGCTCTCTAGATCACATAGGCCTTGAGCGGGGCGAAGCCGTTGAAGGCCACCGAGGCATAGGTGGTGGTGTAGGCTCCGGTCCCCTCGATCAGCACTTCATCTCCGATTGTCAGCGAGACGGGCAGGGGGTAGGGCGTCTTCTCGTAAAGCACGTCCGCCGAATCGCAGGTGGGCCCGGCAAGCACACAGGGCGCAGTCTCATCGCCGTCGCGTGGCGTGGCGACAGGATAGCGGATCGCCTCGTCCATGGTTTCCGCCAGTCCGCCGAACTTGCCGATATCGAGATAGACCCAGCGCACATCGTCGTCTTCGGACTTCTTGGAGATCAGAACGACTTCCGACTTGATGACGCCGGCATTGCCGACCATGCCGCGGCCGGGCTCGATAATGGTTTCGGGCAGGCGGTTGCCGAAATGCCGCTTCAACGCCTCAAAGATCGCTTGGCCGTAAGCCTGCGCCGTCGGCACGTCACGCAGGTAGCGCGTCGGGAAGCCGCCGCCCATATTGACCATCCTGAGCGAGATGCCCTTCTCGGCAAGCGCCTGGAAGACGAAGCGGGCATCCTTCAGCGCACGGTCCCAGGCCGAAAGGTCCGTCTGCTGAGAACCTACGTGGAATGATACGCCATAGGGAGCGAGCCCCAGCGCCTTGGCCTGGCGCAAAACGTCCACGGCCATGGTGGGCACGCAGCCGAACTTGCGGGAGAGCGGCCACTCGGCGCCGGCTCCGTCCGTCAGCACGCGGCAGAAGACCTTGCTGCCGGGCGCGGCGCGGGCGATCTTTTCCACCTCTTCCACGCAATCGACCGCAAACAGCCTTATTCCGAGCTCGAACGCGCGCGCGATGTCGCGTTCCTTCTTGATCGTGTTGCCGTAGGAGATGCGATCGGGTGTGGCGCCGGCCTCCAGCGACATTTCGATCTCGGCCACGGACGCCGTATCGAAGCAGGAGCCGAGGGAAGCAAGCAGGCGCAGGATCTCAGGCGCGGGATTGGCCTTTACGGCGTAGAAGATTCTGGAATCGGGCAACGCCTTCTCGAAGGCGAGGTAGTTCTCGCGCACGACGTCGAGATCGACGACGAGGCAGGGGCCTTCGGGTCGTCGGGTGGCGAGGAAGTCGAGGATGCGCTGGGTTGCCATCGGATTCTCCATCGGGGCGGTGCGGCCGCCCGTTCGCAAGCTCAAGCTCTGCGGACCCATTGGTCCGCGGTGGACAAAGGATGCAGGCGAAGCCTCCGATCGCCCGGAAAAACCGGGTGTTGCAAGCCGCCTGAGCATTTCGGCGAGCACCCGCGCCTGACGCGAACGCTCTCTTTGTCTGCCTCAGCTTTGGATGGGAAACCCCTCCGCACTGCCGGCAATGAAGGTGTGCCTCTTTAGTAACCCCGGTCTTTGGACAACCGGCAGACACCAGAAAGGCCCGCACCGTCGTTGCTTCAAGATGTCCTCGATCTTCGGGTGGCCGTAAGACCGACTGGAGCGGTTAGGTCCAGGTACCGTACCGGCTCCCTCGCCATTCCGAGGGGCGGCGGACACCCACAGGCACGTGCGACTTTGGGCGACGCGCGATATAGGCGCGTTGCCGGTCACAATCAATCGGAAATTCCTGTCGAGCTTGAAAAAATTCCCTTGACCGCCGATTGTCGTGTCAATGATGGGAGGTCCGGCGATGACGACCACACGCGATCCTCTGAACGCGTTTCTGGATTATCCGGAGGTACCGGTTGCCTCCGCAGCGGAAGGGCCGCTCAAGGGCCTCAGCCTCGCGGTCAAGGATATCTACGACGTGGCGGGCTATCCGACCGGCGGCGGCAACCCGCAGAAGGAAGCCGAAAGCCCGATAGCCGAGACCACCGCGCCCGCCGTCCAGGCGTTGCTCGATGCGGGCGCGCGTTTCATCGGCAAGACCCAGACGGACGAACTGACCTTTTCCATGATGGGCATGAACGCCCATTTCCCTCCGCCGGTGAATGTGATGGCGCGGGAGCGCGTCACGGGCGGTTCGTCCTCCGGCTCGGTGGCGGCAGTGGCCGGCGGCCTTGCGGACATCGGCGTGGGCTCCGACACCAATGGCTCGATCCGTGCGCCGGCTTCGTTCTGCGGCCTCCTTGGTCTCAGGACCACGCACGGCCGAATCAGCATGGAAGGCGCGATGCCGCTCGCCCCGTCTTTCGACACTTTCGGCTGGTTTGCCCGGGACGCCGCCGTCTACGAGGCCGTCGGTGCGGTGCTTCTTGGCGAGGACACCCATTCAGAGGGGCTTGTCCGGCCGATGCGTATCGCAGAGCTGGAAATGCGGCTCTTCGGGCCGGAGGAGCGCTCGGCCTACGATGCCATGCTCGCCCGCGTCCTGAAGCGGTTTGACAGGGCGCCCGGTTTTCTTGCGCTTCCGGGAGATCTGGAAGAGCTGTTCACCTGCTTCAGGCAGATCCAGGCCTATGAGGCCTGGGGCGTCCACGGACCCTTCCTTTCGCAGAAGGACCGCGACCTCGGCCCCGGAATCAAGGAGCGCTTCGCCTACGGCCGCTCCATCGATTCGGCCACGGTCGAAGCCGCGCGGCGCAGGCGGCGCGACTTTCAGGCGGATTTCGCCGCGCTTATGGGGCCCGACATGGTGGTGATCCTGCCCACGCAGCCTTCGGCGGGACCGCTCAAGATCGCGACCCATGATGAGCTGGAAACCTATCGCGGCAAGGCCCTGGCCCTCACCTCCATTGCCGGCCTGCTCGGCTGGCCCCAGATTTCGATTCCCCTGGGCACGGTCCACGGCGCGCCGTTCGGCATCTCCCTCATGGGTCCGGCGGGCAGCGACCGTCAGCTCATCCGGCTTGCCGCCGACATCCTCTCCGCCGCCTGAGACATGGACACGCTCACCCGCATGCGGGCCTTTCTCAAGGTGGTGGAGGCGGAAGGATTCTCCGCTGCCGCGCGCAAGGCTGGCAAGTCGAAGGCGCTGCTTTCGAAATATGTGCGCGAGCTCGAGGACGAGCTCGGTGCCCTGCTCATCAACCGTACGACGCGGAAATTCTCGCTCACCGAGGCGGGCCACACCTATTACCGGCGGGCAGGCGAGATCCTGCGCGAGATCGACATGCTGGCCGAATCCCTTCGGGAGTCGTCGGGCGAGATTCGCGGCCGAATCCGGCTGACTGCGCCGCGCACTTTTGCCGATGCGCCCATCGGACGCTCGCTCATCGACTTCGCGGTGGCACATCCCGACGTCGTGCTCGACATTCACCTGGACGACCGCTTCGTGGACCTCGTGGAAGAAGGGTTCGATCTGGCCATCCGCATCACGAGGCTCGACGATTCCTCGCTGATCGCGCGTCGGCTTGCTCCCTTCCGCATACCCTTGTGCGCCTCGCCCGTGCTCATCGAGAAGCATGGCCTGCCGTGCCATCCGCGCGATCTGGCGAACCTACCCTGCATCGTGGATACCAACAGCCGGTTCCGCCACAACTGGCTTTTCCGTGAAAGGGACGGGACGGCGATCTACGTTCCGGTGTCCGGCCCGATCGAGGCGAACAGCCCGTTTGCCGTGCGCGCCGCAGCCGTGGCCGGGCTGGGTTTTGCCATCATCCCAGACTTCATCGCCGAGCCGGACATCAGGGCAGGGCGCCTCGTCACCCTCCTCGACGACTATCTGGCCGATGGGGCAGGCGTCTATGCGGTCTATCCGCACCGCAGGCACCTTCCGGCCCGGGTACGGGCGCTGGTCGATTTTCTCGCGCGCTGGATGAAGGAGAATGGCCGAAGCGAGGCAGGCGACGGCCCGTATGTCTGACTTCCCGGCCAAACGGACCGTTCGGGCGCAGTCCTTGGCGCGTGGCCGGACGCTCCGCCCGGTCCCAATTTCGCCCGCTTCATGCGGGACAAGGCCGCATCCGCAAAGCGATGGGGTGGTGGCGCATGCTGACAATATGCCGTAAGGCGTCGGGCACGGTTACCGCGCTTCTCGCACTCTCCGCTCCCGCTTTTGCCCATCCGCACGTGTTCGCCGAAGCCCGTCTTGATGTTGTCGTGAACGGCGATCAGGTGGAGGCGCTGCGCCATCTATGGCGTTTTGACGATCTGTTCTCCAGCACCGTTCTCATCGAGTTCGACCGGAACAAGAACCTTGAGCTCGATCAGGGCGAATTGCAGGAGGTCGCAGGCGTCGTCCATGAATCGCTTGCCGAGTTCAATTACTTCCAGATCGTCACGGCGAACGGGAAGGACGTCGCCATGCAGGCGCCGGCCGAGCTCATTGCCGACTTTACCGACAACCAGCTCATCATCCTTTTCGAATCGCTTCCGAAGGAGCCGATCCCGCTTGAAGGCACGGTCGCTTTCGGCGTTTACGATCCCACCTTCTACACGGCCATCGACTTCACCGAGGATGAATACATGGCCGTCGAAAACCTGCCGCCGGGCTGCAGCCGGCAGGTCATCCGTCCCGACCCTGAAGAAGCCATTGCCCAGAATCAGGAGACACTGACGGAGGCTTTTTTCAATGATCCGGCCGGCAATGACTTAAGCAAGATCTTCGCGACAACGCTTGAGATCACGTGTGATGCGAATGGCTAGCGCGGCTTCGAAAGAGCCGGATGTTGCAGATCGCAAGACAGCGGGTCTCTTCGCCGCCTCCCTCTTTGCGGGAATGGCGATTGCCGCGGCCTTGCTGGTTCCGGCCGCCGCCCTTGCGCAAAGCTCGCTCGGCATCGGCACAGCCGAGCCGTCGATGGCCCCGGCGGGTCCTTTCGCCGGTTTCCTGCAGTGGGTGAATGCCGAGCAGCAGCGTTTCTATCGCGCGCTGACCGGCGCGCTCAAGGCCATGCGGGACGACGGCTCGCAGCTCTGGCTGCTGATCGGCCTTTCCTTCGCTTACGGCGTCTTCCACGCGGCGGGGCCGGGTCACGGCAAGGCGGTCATTTCCTCCTACATGCTTGCCAATGAGGTGGCGTTGAGGCGCGGTGTGGTGCTTTCCTTCGCCGCGGCCCTGATGCAGGCCGTATCGGCCATCGTTCTGACGGGCGTCGTGTTTCTCGTGCTGCGCGGTACGGCCATCTCGATGACCGATGCGACCCGGTTTCTGGAGACCGCAAGCTTCGCACTGATCGCGGCCTTCGGCGCCTGGCTGCTGTGGCGCAAGCTCGGCCCGCTTCTCCTGCGTGGGGGCCGGACGCACAGCCTCTCGGCCGCACATGCCCATGCACACCCTCATTGTGATCATGCGCATGACCATGCGGCCGGCGAGATCTGTGATTCCTGCGGCCATGCCCATGCGCCCGACCCTATGCGCCTTACAGGTGACCGCCTGGATTGGCGTGCCGCTTGGTCGGCTGTGGCGGCAGTGGGCCTGCGGCCGTGCTCCGGCGCTTTGATCGTTTTGACATTCTCCTTCCTCAACGCCCTGTGGATGGGCGGCGTCGCCTCCGTCTTCGCAATGGCCGCAGGCACTGCGATCACCGTGTCCGTGCTGGCCAGTTTCGCCGTTATGGCCAAGGACCGGGCCTTGCGGCTTGCGGGAGGGGGACGGCTCGGCGCGCGCATTCATGCGGGCATTGAGATTTTCGGTGCTTTTCTGGTTTTAATCTTGGGGCTTATCCTGCTGGCGGCCAGCCTCGGCTGAAACATGGCCGCAGGTTCGGGCACGGTAACGGCCACGCCCGCCTTCGCTACGATCCCGCGGCGTCGGATTCCCCTTCCTCGTTTCCGAAGCTGAGCAGCCGGTCGAGAAGGTGGAGCAGCTGGTCGCGGTTCTCCGGTCCGCCAAGGGTGGCCACGATGCGGTTCTCGTGGTCCTGCCACAGCGCCACCATCCGCTCCACGAAGTTGACGCCTTCTTCCGTGAGATACAGCGAGTGCGAGCGCCGGTCCGACTTGTCCTTGTGTCGCACTGCGAGCCCCCGCGCCTCGATCCCGTCCATCAGGAAGACGAAGTTCGCCCGTTTGATGCCCAGCTTGTCGGCGATGGTCGTTTGTTTCTGCCCCGGATATTTGGCGATCATGGCGAGCACGGAGAACTCCGCCGGGCGCAGCTTGAGCTTCGCCAGCGCGCCTGCGAAATCCTGATGAACCAGCAGTTGCGCCCGCCGCAACTTGAAATCGAGAAGAGAGGTCATGCAGGGAAGCCGCGGACGATCCGCCAAGGCCTCTTCTGAATCAATCGCCTTGCGGGACGGTTTCTCTGATCTGGCAACGGGCAAAGTCATGTCACCTCCATAGCGGGCGTCGAGCGGAAGAAAGATCAGGCAGGCGGAGACTCTGCGGCTGGTTGTCCGGTGTTGCCGCAGCAACTCGGCAGCAAACGCCGCGCCGGTATGGTCGCGCGGTCAAGGCCAATGAATGCGGCGAATTCGGCGCAAACGCCTCCGCCCCCAAAAGGACTGAATCAAAAACGTATAGCGCAATAAGCTACGGCATAGCCGCTTTCATGTTCTGATTACGACGTTTACAGTTCTGGGTGCGTCATAAGAGAACGAGACAGCAGCAGTAAAGCAGGCCATTTCACGTTCAAACGGCGTGAAGTTCGCTGCATAAATCTGTGATATTTAGCCTGTCATACGATCGTTTGTATAATGTGTACAGCCTGCGCGCCCCATTCGATGCCGGCTTCCCGCACCTGGCGCGCGGTGCGGCTTTCGGCAGGTGTGACAGGCAGCGGCAAGTCGTTTTCGGCGAGGGTGCCGAGGATGTAGCGCGCCAGCACCTGGCCGAAAGCCGTGCCCGGCGCGATCCCCCGCCCGTTATAGCCGCTGACGGCGATGATGCGCGGCGCGAGACGGTGGAATCGCGGCAGGCTGTCAGCCGTCGTGCCGATCATGCCGTACCAGCCGTGCCGGAAGGTGACACCGCCCAGCCTGGGAAACAGTTTCTTCACCGTCCGGTGCGCCCACATTTCATGGACGGCCCGGCCGGTCCCCCTCAGCGCGCCGACGCTGCCGAAGATGAGCCGACCTTGCCGGTCCCTGCGGAAGGAGGTCAGCACCTTGTTGGTGTCCCACGCGCCCTGGCGTTCCGGCAGGATTTCTCGAGCCGCCTCTCCGTCCAGCGGGTCCGTGGAGAAGTTGAAATAGGGCAGGAGAACGAGTTCGCCGCGAAGCTCCGGCCAGAGCGCCGTCGTGTAAGCATTGGTGGCGGCGATCACCCATTGGGCGCGAATGCTGCCCCTTTCCGTCGCAACGCGCCATTGCGAGCCTTCCTGCGTGACCGCGACCGCGCGCGAGCGCGTGAAGACCCGGGCCCCGGCATCAATGGCCGCCCGCGCCAGCCCCCGCGCATAGGCAAGCGGCTGGATCGTGCCCGCACGAAGGTCGAGCAAGGCGCCCGCATAGGCTTCGGTACCCAGCTTCGCGGCAGCCTCGCTGGCATTCAGCAGGCGGACGGGTGCGCCGCGCGCAGCCCATTGTTCGGCCCGCTTCGCCAGTTCGCGCAACCCAGTCGCCCCGACGGCACAGTGAAGCGTTCCGGCCCGTTCCGGCTCGCATGCGATACCGTGCCTCTCAATGAGATCGAAGACCGTGGCCGGTGCGTTGCCGAGGAGATCGAGAAGGCGTTCTCCGTAGGGTTCGCCGAGGGTGCGCAGCAGAATGTCCGGTTCCACCCACATGCCGGCATTCACCAGCCCAACATTGCGGCCGGAGCCGCCGTGGCCGATCTCGGCCGCTTCCAGCACAGCCACCTTGGCGCCGCCGGAAGCCAGATGCAAAGCGGCCGAAAGTCCCGTGAAGCCGCCGCCAACGATTGTCACATCGGCTACGATCGCGCCGGAAAGAGCGGAGGTTTCCGGCGCGGGCGGCGCGGTTTCGGCCCAAAGTCCCTGGCCGTCAGCGTCACTGCGCATTGTAATGAACTCAGCCTGAAGGAATCTGCGTAGGATTTTGCACGGGGCGCGGAAAATGCCAATGGCCCGCCGCAAACCGGCGTGCGGGAACAAATGCGGTCATGCGTTGCAGCGGCCAGGGGCAATCGCTCGCAACGCTGAAGCGTGGCTGCCCGCCTGCGAGCAGCGGGCATAAGTCAAACTGAAAAGCCCATTGCTTGCCGGTCTGCTATCTTCGGCTGTTGTCAGCCAAAATGGCGGCCGCAGAGCGGGCAGCATGTAATTCATCAACTCATAAAGCTCATCAATTTATGAAGCGGTGCTTCCATGAAGGTATACCATAACAAGTTAAATGCCCCTGCAATTAAGCCGGACCAAAGGCTGGATAGTTACCGAAAGAGCATTGGCAGCCATCAAGCGAAAATGACGTCGCAAGGGTCAGGTGGGCGCGGCGCTTTGCGTTCGGCCGATAGTACGGCGCCCCGCCAGCTAGCCGGACCGCCCATGATGCCTGACGAGGCACTGTCAAGGGGGCGCTTGGGGGAGACCATCCGCTATCGAGTGAATGTAAGCTCGAAGCCGCTCCCATTTGGTGTCAAAGTCTTGTATCTCAGTACAATCCTTGCGCTGGCGCGCGAGGCCTCTGCCGCCCCCGCGTTCTGGGATAGCAAACAAGAAGAATGGGTCCCTCCCGGTGAACCGGAGGATGATGTCAATTCTTTTAAGGAATATGTCTTTTCTCCCTTTTCCAGTTTCTTCTACAAATTGAACGTAGAATATGAAATGAGAAGCTGGAAGCCATCAGTTTTGAGTGGATCATATATACCGTATATTGATAGGAAAATAGAATCTTTTACTATTACTGATGGATATCTTTCAAATACCAATGGTATGAAATTGGAAGATATTTTGAATAGTGATTATATGCGATATGTTAAAGGTAATAGAATTTCTAAGAATATTTCGGACAACGAAATATATAATTTAGTTCGTGAAGTTCTGAAAAGAAATAATATAAGTGCTGATTTTGTATTCGGTTCCGAGGAAAGCGCCCTCGCTTCAGTTGTTTTGAGTAAAACCGGAAAGGCTTACGGCGAAAAGGATCTTCTCGATATTCAGAAGGAGTTTGTGAGGCTCGTTCTTGACTGGCAGAATGGTACTGCTGGAGGGAAAGACCCGTGCCGGGATGCAGCAAAACGGATGGCGATAGCCAGGGGGCTTGATTCCAAGGCGAAGGACTTCATCGACGACATGGCACTGCTGCTGCGGGCAAAATATGCAGACCCGCGTGCATTAACGTCATGCAGCATCTCTTTGCCGGTTGTGGCCGAGAACGGCTGCGAAATGCCGTCGCGGGAAGCGATAAAGGTCTTTAAGCAGGAGGTCGTGAACCCGGAGCTGAAGCCGGCCGCCGCGAAACAGCTGGACAAGCTCGTCGATGAGCAGACGCGTATTTTTCAGCTAGACCCTTTTGGTCAGGTGCTGAAAAACGTGGAGGGGCTCACGCTGAAGGACATTGCCGACAGCCCCCTTATGAAAGCTCATTATCCTGACTTGGATAAAACTGAACTCCAGTCGCTTCTTTATTCCTGGGCCGATGCCAAGGGCTTGGACACAAGCTTTCCGATGGGGTCGGCACTCCACGCCGTGTCAACGGTCGTCAAGCGGGTTACAGGAAATCAGTTTCACCCGACCGGGGATGCCAGCGCTATTGAGGCCTTCTATAAGCTGCGGGAGCAGTCACCGCTGGAGGACTTGCTGCTTCGAGCTGCCCACTACATGGAAATAGAAAAAGGCTGGCCCGAACTCAAAGCGGATGATCCGACGGCCGTGAAGAATGAGAAGATTCAGGCCTTGTTGGATCAGCTGCGCCTGGAGACAGGTGACTTTCCTGAGCGGTTCAAGGCAAAAAAGATAGCTCTGAAAGTACTTGAGGAAAAAACGGGACTGAGCCGAGCAGAGCTTCTGCATCGGAAAATCGAGGAAGACGATAAAGCCCTCGCGAATGCATCTTATCCACATCAGAACTTCAGAGCGAATCATAAACGGGACCGCGAGGGGAAATCGATAGTCGATAAATTCCTGCAGGAAGCCGAAGATATATACCGCTTAGTAGTTCATGTGGTGCACGAAGCAACTCAGCTCGATAGTAAACTACAGCGGCTCAAGGACGACGCATCCGGCACCCCACCCTTCACAGTCAAAGGCAAGGACGGCAAACCCGTGAAGCTGTGGCCACATGAAATTATGGCAACGGCACGTGAGCTGTACACAGAAAAGCTGAAAGCTGACCCTTGGATAGATGCTCTCGCGAGGATAACGGTGCGGGAAAAAACACGCCCGAAAGGGATGCTGCCCGACAAAGGAGAAATCGCGAAGGAGAAGGACAGGATCATAGAAGCGTTGCGCCCGCTCGATCCGTTCGAGGAGGAGTTTGAAAAACTACGTGCTCGCCTTGTAAATCTGGGACTGCCCGGCGCAATCCTGAATCTCGTTTTTGTCATCGGCGATGCAATCAAAGGTGATTGGGATAGCGTTGCTTACAGTTTACCGATCGTGGGGAATCTTCGTACCCTTTATGATGCTGGTGTGCACTTAACAGAGGGCCGCTATCTTGAAGCATTGGATTCCGCTTTGAATGGACTACCGGTTGTAGGTGGGGCTTATCGGGCGGGTAAAGCGCTGGTCGAGGGAGAACTGGTTGATGCCGCATTCCACGCTGTAGGTGCAGCACTTTCGTTTAAGGGAGCAGGTGGAATGGCGGCTAGGGCGCGAGCGCTGGGCAAAGGCAACCTGAAGCAGTTTGCCGGCAAAATCAAAATGAAGAACTCTAAGAATGCATTGCGCACCATTGCCGAGCTCGAACCAGGCCCCGGCAAGCCTTCGCCCGCAGACGGCGGCATTGAAAATACCAAAGCCGCGATTGATTCCCTCATTCATACCGAGCAGGCGTCGAAGCAATTTACGTCGCCCCCTCAAGCGACTTCGACTCCGGCAGCGCAGCCTGTAGCCAATGGGAATGATGCGGCACAGCCTGACACAGAGGTGCGCGAGGCGTAGGCTCTTGCGGCAAGTTCGCCTCGGGATTTGCAGCACCATCGGGTGACCTATTGGTCGCCCGCTGCGCGTTCGCTTTCGTGGAAGAAGTCGATACTATGCCTTGACAATTCGGATGGTTTTCATACTAGATTTTGATGTCACGGTGCTTCCGAGTCGATCCCGGCCTGGAAGCTAAGAGGGAAGCCGGTGAGAGGCCGGCGCTGCCCCCGCAACTGTATGCAGCGAGCCGCTGCCGCGTAACGCCACTGGTGCTTCGGCGCCGGGAAGGCCGGCAGAAGGCGATGACCTGCGAGCCAGGAGACCTGCCGTGATCGCGCTTTGAACGTCCACGGGCGGGGTGTCCCGGCGGTGCGCTCGTCACGGCTGCCTGCTGTGTCTTGCCCGCATCTGTCGAAATGCCCCGCTGAGCTTTCACCACGGGGGTTTTTGATGTCGGCGACTGCCTTACGAATTTCCAACGGAACGGAGAACGTTCCTGTCCATCCACCGGAGCATATGAGGGAGCGGGCGCAGCCCGTTTGGCGCGTCATCCGCCGCAACGCAGCGGTCACGCCTTTCGACCCGGCCAAGATCGCGGTGGCGCTGACGAAGGCGTTTCTGGCCGTCGAGGGGACGGCTGCCGCCGGTTCGCGCCGCGTCCACGACACGGTGGAGGAACTGACGGCGCAGGTGGTCTCGGCTCTGACCCGTCGGGGCGAGGCGGGCCGCGCTTTCCACATCGAGGAGATCCAGGATCAGGTCGAGCTCGCCTTGATGCGCGGCGGGCATCACAAAGTGGCCCGCGCCTATGTGCTCTACCGCGAGGAGAGGGCGCGCGAGCGGGAGGCGAGCCGGGCGGGCGAACCTGCGCAGCCGGCACTTCAGGTGACGCTGGAGGACGGGACGAGGGCGCCGCTCGACGAGGCGCGGCTTTCGCGCATCGTGGCGGAGGCCTGCGAAGGGCTTGATGGAGTCTCTGCCGAGGCGATCCTCAACGATGCGCGGCGCAACCTCTATGACGGCATTACGCTGGATGAACTGTCCCTGGCGCCGATCCTCGCGGCACGCGCGCTTGTGGAGACCGAGCCGAACTATTCCTTCGTAAGCGCGCGGCTGCTTCTCGACAAACTCCGCCGCGAGGCCCTGACCTTCGTGGAAGGCCGGCCCGCGCAGGCCACGCAGGAGGAAATGGTTGAGCTTTACCCGGCCTATTTCGAATCCTTCATCAAGGCCGGCATCGAGGCGGAGATGATCGACCCCGAGCTGGGCCGCTTCGACCTCAGGAAATTGGGCGCGGCGCTGAAGCCGGAGCGCGACCTTCAGTTCCAGTATCTCGGGCTACAGACGCTCTACGACCGCTACTTCCTGCACAGGGACGATGTCCGCTACGAGCTGCCGCAGGCCTTCTTCATGCGCGTGGCGATGGGGTTGGCGCTGCGGGAGATCGATCGCGAGGCGAGGGCGATCGAGTTTTACGACCTCCTCTCCTCCTTTGATTTCATGTGCTCAACGCCCACGCTGTTCAACGCGGGCACCCTGCGGCCGCAGCTTTCCTCCTGCTTCTTGACGACCGTCTCCGACGATCTCGACGGCATCTTCAAGGCCATCAAGGACAATGCGCTTCTGGCGAAGTACTCGGGCGGGCTCGGCAACGACTGGACGCCGGTGCGCGGCCTCGGCGCGCGCATCAAGGGCACCAACGGCAAGAGCCAGGGTGTCGTCCCTTTCCTGAAAGTCGCGAACGATACCGCCATCGCCGTCAACCAGGGGGGCAAGCGCAAGGGGGCCGTGTGCGCGTATCTGGAAACCTGGCACATCGACATCGAGGAGTTTCTCGACCTCAGGAAGAACACGGGCGACGACCGCCGCCGCACCCATGACATGAATACGGCCAACTGGGTGCCGGATCTCTTCATGGAGCGGGTGGAGGCAGACGGGGAGTGGACCCTGTTCTCGCCGGATGAGGTGCCTGATCTGCACGATCTCTATGGCCCGGCCTTCCGCGAGGCCTACGAGGCCTACGAGGCGAAGGCGGCGCGCGGCGAAATCCGTGTCTTCAAAACGGTGAGGGCGGTGGACCTGTGGCGGCGCATGCTCACCATGCTGTTCGAGACGGGCCACCCCTGGATCACGTTCAAGGATCCCTGCAACCTGCGCTCGCCGCAGCGGCATGCGGGTGTGGTGCACTCCTCCAACCTCTGCACCGAGATTACCCTGAACACCTCAAGGGATGAGGTTGCAGTCTGCAACCTCGGCTCCGTCAACCTCGCCGCGCATGTGAGCGAGAAGGGGCTCGATCTTCAGAAGCTGGAGCGCACGGTGACCACGGCCATGCGCATGCTCGACAACGTCATTGACATCAATTTCTACACGATCCCCGAAGCACGCCGCTCAAACCTGCGCCACCGGCCTGTGGGTCTCGGCCTCATGGGCTTCCAGGACGCGCTCCATATCCAGCGCATCCCCTATGCCTCGGAGGCGGCGGTGGAATTTGCCGACCGCAGCATGGAGGCAATCTCCTATTTCGCGATTTCCGCGTCGGTGGAGCTTGCGCGCGAGCGCGGCGCCTACCAGAGCTTTCCCGGCTCGCTGTGGTCGAAGGGTGTGCTGCCGATCGATTCCAACGCCTTCGTGGACGAGGCGCGCGGCTTCGAGGGCATGGACCGCAGCACGACGCTGGACTGGGAGGCGCTGCGCGCCCGCGTGGTTGAACACGGCATGCGCAATTCCAACTGCCTGGCCATTGCGCCAACGGCGACGATCTCCAATATCTGCGGCGTCTCGCAGTCGATCGAGCCCGCCTACCAGAACCTGTTCGTCAAGTCGAACATGTCCGGGGATTTCACCGTCGTGAATGCCGCCCTCGTGCGCGACCTCAAGGCTCGCGGACTGTGGGACGAGGTGATGGTCTCCGATCTCAAGTACTACGACGGTTCGCTTGGCCAGATCGACCGCGTGCCCGATGACCTGAAGGCGCTATACGCCACGGCTTTCGAGATCGACCCCTCCTGGTTGATCGACGCAGCCTCGCGCCGGCAGAAGTGGATCGACCAAGCGCAGTCGCTCAACCTCTATATCGCCAACCCATCCGGGAGGAAACTTGATGAACTCTACCGGCTTGCCTGGAGGAGGGGGCTGAAGACCACCTACTACCTGCGCTCCCGCTCCGCCACCCATGTGGAGAAATCGACGCTCAAGCGTTCGGACGGGAAGCTCAATGCCGTGGCCGTGTCACCACCGCCGGCCCTGAACGGCGCGCACGTTCAGGCCTGCGCCATCGACGATCCCAACTGCGAGGCGTGCCAGTAAAGAGCGCCGCTCCCGCATCAACTCGCCCCCACTCCGGTTGCTTCGCAAACCACCTCTCTCCCGATCGACGGGGGAAGAGGAAACCCGGCTACCGCGTTTTGCGCTCCTCTACCCCTCCGTTTCGTGGGGCGAGGAAGCGCCGGCCGCTGTGAAGAGGACCCTTCCTCTCCCGCACATTGCGGGCGAGAGGTGGCGAGCGCAGCGAGCCGGAGTGGGGGCGACAGCCCAATCCGCAGGGGCGGACCAGTCGCCCGCAGCGCCGACATTGAGAAAAACTCCGGAGAAACATAATGCTCAACTGGAACGAGTTCAGCACCAATCCTTCCCAATCAGCCCCCGCGGGCGAAGCTGACGCGACCGGCCTTGGCGCCATCGACCGGGGCGCGGCGCGCGTATCCGTGGACGACAAGCGCATGATCAACGCGCGCGCCGACGTGAACCAGCTTCTGCCGCTCAAGTACCGTTGGGCATGGGAAAAGTATCTTGCCGCCTGCAACAATCACTGGATGCCGACGGAAGTCTCCATGCAGGCGGACATCGCGCTCTGGAAGTCAAGGGACGGCCTGACGGAGGACGAGCGGCGCATGGTCAAGCGCAATCTCGGCTTTTTCGCTGCCTCCGAGTCGCTGGTGGCCAACAACATCGTGCTTGCCATCTATCGCCATCTCACCAATCCCGAATGCCGGCAGTATCTTCTGCGCCAGGCCTTTGAGGAGGCGGTGCACACCCACACCTTCCAGTACATCGTCGAAAGCCTCGGGCTCGACGAGGGCGAACTGTTCAACATGTATCGCGAAGTGCCCTCCATCACCGACAAGGCGGCGTGGGCGCTGGAATACACGCGCCATCTGGACGATCCGAATTTCCGCACCGGCACACCGGAAGCAGACCAGGCCTTCCTGCGCGATCTGGTAGCTTTCTACGTGGTATTCGAGGGAATGTGGTTCTACACCGGCTTTGCGCAGATCCTTTCGCTCGGGCGGCGCAATCGCATGGTCGGCATTGCCGAGCAGTACCAGTACATCCTCCGCGACGAGAGCCTCCATCTCAATTTCGGCATCGACGTGATCAACCAGATCAAGCACGAGAACCCGCACCTGTGGACCAGGGAGTTTCAGGAGGAGGTCCGGCAGATGCTGAGGGAAGCCACGGAGCTGGAAGTCGCCTACGGGCGGGACACGATGCCGCGCGGGCTGCTGGGGCTCAATGCGGGCCTCTGCGAGCAGTACATGCACTTCATCGCCAATCGTCGGTGCTCGCAGCTCGGTCTCGAACCGATCTTCCCCGAGACGGAAAATCCGTTCCCCTGGATGTCCGAGGCCATGGACCTCAAGAAGGAGAAGAACTTCTTTGAGACGCGGGTGATTGAATATCAGAGCGGCGGCGCGTTGAGTTGGGATTGAGCCGTGTTTTGTTGATCCCCGCTCCGGTTTGCTTCGCAAATCACTCTCCCCCGCTTGCGCAGGGGAGAGCAATCACCGATGGCGCCCATGGCAAGCCGTGGGTGCTCTCCCCCGCTTGCGCAGGGGGAGAGCAACTGCTTGGTTTCAGACGGCTTTCCCTGCCGTTGTCGCGGCGACTCCGGTCAAGGCCCGAGACGGTGAGGGAGACGTTCGACGTCAAAGATTGTACCGGTTCTCCCCACGGCCCGAGCGGAGGATGGCGCGGCCTCTTCCGCGCACCCGCCCGAAATTCGGCGTTCCGGCAATATAACTTAAAGACATAAACATTTCTTTATATCTTTCTTGACTTGCTCCGGCCTTTGAAGGAACCTTTCCCTGTCGTGGTGCTCCGGCGTGCCGGAGCCAAGAGGGAATTCGGTGCGCCCGCATTGGCGGGCAAGGCCGAAGCTGCCCCCGCAACTGTAGGCGGCGAGCCCTGCTTCGAGATGCCACTGGGAAACCGGGAAGGCGAAGAGGGCGCAGGAGCCGCGAGCCAGGAGACCTGCCACGGCGAATGAACCGTCCACGGGCGGGGTGTCCCGGTGGCCGCTGCGAAGCGTGAGCCGCTTTGCAGGCGTCCGTGCGCCCATGCCCCTTGTCTTTGAAGGGGAGAAACCATGTCGCAAATTCCCGTCGCCACACTCGGCGTGCCGCGCATCGGCCGCCGCCGCGAGTTGAAATTCGCGCTCGAAGCCTACTGGGCCGGTAGGATTTCACAGGCCGAGCTTCTTTCCGCCGCTGCCAGGCTGCGCGAAGAGCATTGGCTCATCCAGAAGGCCATGGGCGTGACCGTCATCCCTTCCAACGATTTTTCGCTCTACGATCATGTGCTTGACACGGCCGTGATGGTGGGAGCGATCCCGCAGCGATACGGATGGGATGGGGCCGCTGTCTCACTTGACACCTATTTCTCCATGGCACGCGGCAGCCAGGGCAGGCCCGCGGGCTGCTGCCATGCCGAAGGCGAAGGCGTGCCCGCGCTGGAGATGACCAAGTGGTTCGATACGAACTACCACTACTTGGTGCCGGAATTCTCGCCAGATCAGGAATTCCGGCTCGTCTCGACCAAGCCGCTCGATGAGTTCAACGAGGCGAAGGCGCTCGGAATTCACACGCGCCCGATGCTTGTTGGTCCCGTCTCTTTTCTTAAGCTCGGCAAGCGCACTGATGGCGGCGATCCGCTGGCGCTCTTGCCTCGCCTTGTACCGGTCTATGCCGAGCTTCTTCGCCGGCTGGCCGAGGCTGGCGCGGCTTGGGTGCAGATCGACGAACCCTGTCTCGTTCTGGATCTCTCCCAAGATGAAAAGCGGGCCTATGCCTTTGCCTATGAGGCGCTTGCCGCCGCAGGCGGGCCGAAGCTGATGCTCGCCACCTATTTCGGAGCGCTTGGAGACAATCTACCTGCGGCTGCCGCGCTTCCGGTCGCGGGCCTGCATCTCGATCTTGTGCGGGAGCCGGAGCAGCTCGAGCCTGCGCTTTCCCTTCTGCCGGAGAATTGCGTGGTGTCGCTCGGCGTGGTGGATGGCCGCAATGTTTGGCGCGCCGATCTTGCCGCCCTTCTCGACCGGCTCACGCCGGTGATCGCCTCGAGGCCCGGCCGTGTCGAGCTTGCGCCTTCCTGCTCGCTGCTGCACGTGCCCTTCGATCTCGCGCTTGAGACCTCGCTCGATCCGGAGCTCAAGAGCTGGCTCGCCTTTGCCGTGCAGAAGGTGGAGGAGCTGGTAGCGCTCTCCCATGGCCTGACCTCAGGCCGAGAGGCGGTGCAGTCCCTGATCGACGCCGCCTCACGAGCGCTCGCTTCGCGCGCCTCCTCGCCGCGCGTGCACGATCCATTGGTCGAGGGGCGGCTCGCCGGTGTGACGCCGGAGATGGCCCGCCGCTCCGTTCCCTTTTCAGAGCGAAGGGCCTGCCAGCGGGAGAGGCTGAAGCTGCCTCTTTTCCCCACCACGACCATCGGCTCCTTCCCGCAGACGGCCGAGGTGCGCAAGGCACGCGCCGCCCACTTGAAGGGCGAGATGAGCTACGTCGATTACGACGCGTTCCTGAAGAGGGAGACGGAAAAAGCGATCCGGTTTCAGGAAGAGATCGGGCTTGACGTGCTCGTCCATGGCGAATTCGAGCGCAACGACATGGTGCAGTATTTCGGCGAGCAGCTTTCGGGCTTCGCCGTCACCCGGCAGAGCTGGGTGCAGAGCTATGGCTCGCGCTGCGTGCGTCCGCCGATCATCTACGGGGATGTGTCGCGTCCGCGCCCGATGACGGTGGGTTGGGCGCGCTTTGCCCAGTCACTCACCGACAAGCCGGTGAAGGGCATGCTCACCGGGCCCGTCACCATGCTGCAATGGTCTTTCCCGAGGGATGACGTTCCGCGCGAAACGGTGTGCCGGCAGATTGCCCTGGCGCTGCGGGACGAGGTGGCGGATCTGGAGGCTGCCGGCATTGCCGTGATCCAGATCGACGAGCCTGCGCTTCGTGAAGGCCTGCCGCTGCGGCAGGCGGACCGGTCGGCCTATCTCGATTGGGCCGTGGAGTGCTTCCGCCTCGCATCCAGCGGCGTGAAGCCGGAGACGCAGATCCACACCCACATGTGCTACGGCGAATTCAACGACATCATCGATGCCATTGCCACCATGGATGCCGATGTCATCTCCATCGAGACCTCGCGCTCCCGGATGGAGCTTCTCAAGGCCTTCCGCGTCTTCCGCTATCCGAACGACATTGGCCCAGGTGTCTTCGACATCCATTCGCCGCGTGTGCCGCCCCTTGATGAGATGGCGGCGCTGCTCCGCAAGGCGAAGGACGGCCTCGATCGGCGGCAGATATGGGTCAACCCGGATTGCGGTCTGAAGACGCGGGCGTGGGAGGAGGTGCGCTCCAGCCTCGCCAACATGGTCTTTGCCGCCCGCAAGTTGCGCGAGGAAGTTCAGGCAAGCGCGTCATAGACGAGCTTCGTTGCCAGCAGCGCAAGTAGAATCAGTATCGCGCGGTCGAAGCTTTCCTTCGAAAGCCGCCGCGCGAGCGCCGCACCCACCGGCATGAAGGCGAGGATCGGGAGAACGGCGGCGAGGCTCACAAGCGCGCTCTGCCCGGAAAAGAGACCGAAATAGACGAGGCTCACTATCTGCAGCGCCGTGATCGTGACGAAGAAGAGGGAGATGGTGCCGATAAAGGTCGGGCGCTCCAATCGCATGGCGTTGAGAAACGAAATGGAGACAGGCGCCGAAATGCCGGAGGAACCCTGCAGCATGCCGGCGGCAAGTCCCGCAGGCAGGCTCAATCGGCTTGCGAGCGGATAGGCGATCTTCCAGTCAGGCCGCGCGAGCCGGAGCGCGATATAGATGTAGACCGCGCCCGCGACGAAAAGCATGAGGACCCGCTGCGGCAGGAAGGCGAGGATCAGCGTGCCTGCCACCACGCCCGCGGCACCCGCCAGCGCGAAGGTGAGCAGGAACCGCGCTGGCAAGAGATGTTTCCGGAAGTGCCAGCCCTGCCACAAATTGGTGAGCAGGTTGGGCATCAGCATCACGACCACGGCAACCTTCACGTCGAAGATCATCGCCATGGCGGGCACGGCAAGCACAGGCGCGCCCGCGCCCGTCGCTCCCTTCAGGATGCCCCCGGCCGCAAGGCAGGCGAAGATGATAGCAAGATCGGTCAGTTGCAGTGTCACGGATTCATTCCGGGCATGTCCCCGCCTCTTTAACCTTCCGCCACAGCGCCATCCACCTGTCCCTTCCGCCGCAGCGCTACAGTTGCAGATCAATACTTGTCCGACACCGCGATATTCAGCTCCAGCACCGCCTGACGCCGCTCCTTGCGGATCACTTCGACGGCACGCTCGAGGGCGGCGGGGAAATCGTCGCCATGGTCCACCCGTTCGACATAGGCTCGGCTTGCCGCGGCGATCTGGGTGTAATCGGGTGATGGCTCCAGCGAGGTGAGCGGCATGCGGTTCATCTTCACGGCAGCGCCATCGGGATAGCTGTTGGCGACCGAGCGGCGCACAGCATTCCACATACGGTTGTTCTTGATGATTGTAAGCACCGGCAACTCCAGCGCCTCCGCGATCTGATGGCAGGCGACGGGATTGGCGAAGATGTAGGAGCCGTCGCCCACGCAGGCGATGACGAGCCGCTCCCGGTCCGCAAGCTGCGCGCCGAGGGCGGCTGGAAGCGCCCAGCCGAGCCCACCCGAATGGGGGTTGTTGAAGAGGCGGTTCGGCCCCTTCAGATCCATCATATGCGGAAGCACGCCGAGCTCGCTGAAGACGATCGCCTGCTCGTCCATGATGTCTGAGATGCAGCGGCTCATCCATTCCGCCGACATGGGGCTCGACCGGCCTTGCGCGGCAAGTTCCGCCGCATCGCGCCTGCGCCGCTCGCTCGCCTGCCGGTAGAGAGCGCGGCGCTCCTCCGCGTGCGGAGACGGTGTCATGGCCTCGGCCAGGGCGGCAAGCCCTACTGCCGTGTCACAGGCGATCGCAAGATCCGCCTTGTGGCCACGGATGGGCATGCGGCGGAAGTGGGGATCGGGGCCGAGCTGGATCACCGTCGTTTCCGTCGCCGGCCGATGGAGCGATTCCATCCATGGCACTCCGCTATCGACGACGAGCACCACATCCGCCTCCGCGAGCGGTCCCTTCACGTCATAGCCGAGCAGCATGGGATGGTGCGAAGGCATGACATTGCGAATGGAATAGGGCTCGACTACGGGAATCGCGAATTTCTCCGCAAGGCTCGCAAGCAGCGCGCCCACGCTACCGGAAGGATCGCCCCGCTGGCAGAGGATGAGCGGCCTCCTGGCCGCGCTCAGCAGGCGCACGGCTTCCTCGATTGCCGCAGGGTCGGGGTGCGGTGCGGTTGCCGGCGGCACCGGCGCACCGATGGCGATCTCCGCCGGTATGGTCTCCATCAGCGCCTCGCGCGGCAGGCTGATATAGACCGGCCCTCTCGGCTCGCTCATGGCCAATGAGACGGCGCGGGCAGCCAGAATTTCGCCCTGCTCGGGATAGCGCATCTCGTAGCGGAACTTCACCACGTCGGCCACGATGGACGACTGGTCGTACATCTCCTGCCCGTACTGGATCGGGGTGACGCGCGAGCCACGCCGGCCCCTTTCCGTAATTGGCGTGCGCCCCGACATCACCACCACGGGGACGTCGTCGCTAGCGGCGTTGATGACGCCCATTGCGGCATTGGCAAGACCGACATTCACATGCACCATGATTGCCTGCGGGCGGCCGGTCACCAGATAGTAGCCGTGAGCCATGGCCACGCTCGCCGTCTCATGCGGCACGGTCACGGGTGTCGGCACGTCATCCACATCGAGCGTGGCAAAGGCCTCGATGATGGGCGGGAAATCGGTACCCGCATTGGCGAAAAGATAGTCGATGCCTGCGCGCTTCAGCCCAAGCAGCAGCGACTCGGCGCCGGTCAACTGAGAGTCCGGACGGGAACCATGTGCTTCGTGATGTCGCGACATCCCTTCCTCCTTGAGGCGCCGGGAAAGGTGAACGGAAGCGCGCCGCTCTTCGACTCCCGGCTGCTTTGCTCAGAATGACCTTGAAAAATGCGCTCAAGCAAGTGCATGATGGAACAATAATCTCATTTTGAGGGATTTTTGTCTCATCCTTCAGGGCGAGTTATGCGGAGGAAAGGGAGGAAAAGATGAAACGCCATCTCGCTTTGGCCGTGCTTTCGGCCGTACTTGCCTTCGGCACTCACGCCTCGGCCCAGACCGTCGGCATCGCCACGTCGAACCCCGGTTCGATTTTCCACAACATCGGCACGGCCGTGGCCAACGCCGCAAACCAGGCGGGGCTGAATGCGACCATCCAGCCGGCCACCAGCCCCAATCAGTACATTCCCTTCGTGAATTCCGGCGGCATCGAGTTCGGCGTCGCCAACCTGCAGGAGGTGAACTACGCGCTGGAGGGCAAGGAGTGGTTCTCCGGCAGCGTCAATCCGGATTTGAGGATCGTCGGCCTCGTCATGCCGCTGGTGGAGGCGATCTTCGTGCGCGCCGACTCAGACATCCACACGATCGCGGACCTCAAGGGCAAGCCGATGGTTGACGGCTATACGGCGCAGAACACGATCCTGCCGCAGCTTGACGCCATGTACGCTACCGCCGGCATGACGCGGGCCGACATGCAGCCGGTCCAGGTGCCGAGCGTGGTGGCGGGCGCGGATGCCTTCATTGCCGGCGATTCGGTCGGCTTCATCTTCGCCCACGGCGCTGGCAAGGTGCGCGAGGCGGACGCCGCGGTTGGCGGCCTGCGCGCCCTGCCGATCGAGGCGACGGAAGAGAATCTGCGGCTTGCCCGGCAGTTCTGGCCGGTCGCCTTCTTCGTCGAACTGGAACCGGGGCCGAATCTGCCCGGTGTGCTGGAGAAGGCGACCTACTTCGCCTATCCGCAGGTGGTCTTCACGCACGCCAATGTGCCGGACGATCTCGTCTATCAGATGACGAAGGTGCTTTATGAGAGCAAGGACGTCATGGCGAAGACCTTCCCGTCCTTCAACAACTTCAACCCGGACGACATGGTGGGTGAAATCGCTCCCTCGGAGTATCATCCCGGTGCGATCCGCTTCTACAAGGAAGTGGGCCTCTGGAAGGACTAGGGCAAGCGGATGTCTGACGTGATCGAAGGGAAGGCCGGTTTCGGCCTTCCGCCTGCCGTTTGGCGTCCCGTAGCGAGCGTGCTGGCTATCTGCCTTACGCTCGTTGCTGTCCTCTGGTCGCTGAACGTGCCGCGCGCCCTGGGGCTGGCCTTTTATCCGCAGCAGTTCCTCGCGCTCATTCTTGCCCTGGCCATGCCCCTCGCATTCCTGATGCTGCCTTTCCGGCGGGGGGAGGAGCGCGATACTGTCCCATGGTATGACGCACTTTTCGCGCTGATTTCGTTCCTGGCCGTCGTCTTTATCGCCGTTCGCTATCCGGTACTCGTCAACCTCATCTTCTCGAAGCCTGCGGGCGCGTATGTCCCGGGCCTGATCTCTATCCTGCTTCTGCTCGAAGCCCTGCGCCGGACCACCGGCCTCTCGCTCGTGATCATCATCGGCGTCTTTTTGCTCTACGCGCTGTTTGGCGACCTCGTGCCTGGCCGTCTCGCCGGCCGTCCGCAGGACTGGCGGATGCTTTCCGGCTACATGGCCTTCGACGTGAACGGGATCTTCGGTATCCCGATGGCGGTGGCCTCCACTGTCGTCGTTACCTTCATCCTGTTCGGCAGCGTTCTGGGCATCACGGGTGGCTCGCGCTTCTTCACCGACGCCTCGCTTCTGGCCATGGGCCGCTTTCGCGGCGGGTCGATGAAGATCGCCGTTCTGGCGTCCATGCTTTTCGGCTCCATTTCCGGCTCGGCCGTCGCCAATGTGACGGCGACCGGCATAGTGACCATCCCGCTCATCAAACGGGGCGGATATCCGGCCCACAAGGCCGGAGCGATCGAGGCCGTGGCGTCGACCGGCGGCCAGCTCATGCCTCCGGTCATGGGGGCCGCCGCCTTCCTGATGGCGGAGTTTCTGCAGGTTCCTTACGCTGAGGTGGCGCTCGCCGCGTTCATCCCGTCGGTGCTTTACTATGGCGCCCTCTTCGTCCAGGCGGACCTGGAAGCGGCCCGTGCAGGCATCTCCCGCGTCAGCAAGTCGGCGATCCCGGAGAAAAGGGCGGTGCTCGGCGGCCTGCACTTCATCCTGGCCTTCGTCGTGCTGATCGGCGCGTTGTTCGTGCTTCTGTGGCAGCCCGAGCGCGCAGCACTTGCGGCGGCCCTGACGGCGGCGGTGACCGCGCTCGTCTTCGGCTACAGGGCAGTGCGGCCGAAGCTTTCCGCGCTCTTCACCGTGTTCGAGGACACGGGCAGATCCGTGGTCGAGATCATTATCATCTCGGCTGCTTCCGGCCTTGTCATCGGTGTTCTCAACGTCACGGGATTGAGCTTCAACCTCACTTACGCGCTGGTGCAGATCGGCGGCGGAAGCGCCATCGTCCTCCTGGTCCTGTCCGCGATCGTCTGTATCATCCTGGGCATGGGCCTGCCCACCCTCGGCGTCTACGTGCTTCTTGCAGCGCTCGTCGCGCCGGCGATGGTGCAGGTGGGCATCGAGCCGATGGCGGCGCATATGTTCGTCCTCTATTTCGGCATGATGTCGATGATCACGCCGCCGATCGCCATCGCGGCCTTCGCCGCTGCGAGCATCGCACAGGCGCCGGCCATGAAGACCGGCTGGGCGGCGGTGAAGTTCGGCTGGGTCGCCTTCATCGTGCCGTTCCTCTTCGTCTATTCGCCCTCGCTGCTCCTGATCGGCGATCCGATGGAGGTAACGATTGCCATCCTGACGGCGGGGCTCGGCGTGTGGCTCATCTCCGCCGCCCTTGCGGGATACTTCATGTCGAGGCTTTCACCGGTACTGCGGGTTCTCTTCGGGTTCTTCGGCCTGATGGCGCTCATCCCGGCGGGGGCTTTCCCGGGCGCCATCTATACCGATATCATCGGCGTCTGCGGCGGAATCGCGCTTCTGGCGATGGAGGCCGTTAGGGCACGGGGCGAAACGAAGAAGGCAGCAACTTGAGCGAAGAGCAGGCGGGAAACAGCCTAAAAAGGGGCCTCGCTATCCTGGAGGTCTTTTCGGAAGAACAGCTTGAATGGACCCCCGAGGAACTCATGGAGAGGCTGGGCTATAGCCGGCCCACCCTCTATCGCTATCTGAAGACGCTGAAGGAAGCCGGCTTTCTGAGTTCCAATCCGAATGCCGGCTTCACCCTCGGGCCCAAGGTGGTGGAGCTGGACTTTCTGCTGCGCAAGTCCGACGCCCTGATCCTTGCCGGGCAGAAGCATCTGAAAAATCTCACCCAGCGATATGCCTGCACTGCCCTTTTAGTGCGCCGCTACGGGAACCGCATTCTCTGCGTCGCCTCGGAACAGTCCGCCGTGAAGCCGCGCAGCAGCTATCCGCGCGGCCGGCCCATGCCGCTTGCCCGCGGCGCGATCGCCCGCTCGCTGATGGCCTTCCTGCCGCGCAGGCGTCTTATTCCCCTCATCGAGAACACGATGGAGGATCTGCGGGACATCGGTCTCGGCACAACGGTTGACGAGGTGCTGGAAAGCCTGAAGCGCGTGAGGAAGGCGGGTTATGCCGTGGCCTTCGGGGAGGTGACACCCGGCGTGGTCGGCATTTCCGCGCCGGTTTTCGATGCCGGCCGCAGCCCCATCGCCGCCGTCTGCGTCACGATCGCGGGACATCTGGTCGACGGCAACACGATCGACGAGATCGCCGCGCATATAAAGCAGGCTGCCGCCGATATCACCAGTGCTCTATCGGACCAGCGGCAGAGTATTGCCGCGCAATAATCTCATTTAGTGAGAAGAATGTTGACTTCTCGGCGCTGACTGCGCATCCTGTCTCGTGTTCCGGACGGGGCGCCCGCGGTGGCTCGCGGCGCGCTCGTGCCCGTTACTTTGGCCGCGTTTTGCGCGCGTGTGATCCATTCGGCAGAAAAGCCCCGGCGAGCGAGGAGCCATGAAGAAGATCGACATTTTCAACCACATCTGGCCGAAACCGTTTTTCGATGCGCTGATCGCTCATGTCGGCCAGATGACTGACATCACTATGCGCTCGGGCGCCGTGCCGATGATGACCAATCTCGACCGGCGCTTCGAGGTCATGGACATGTTCGGCGAGGATTACGTCCAGGTGCTTTCGCTCGCCTCGCCGCCGCTGGAGAAGATTGCGGGTCCGGAGAAGGCTCTGGAGCTTTCGCGCATCGGCTCCGATTCCATGGCCGAGTTGTGCCAGAAGTATCCGGACCGGTTCCCCGCCTTCATCGGCTCGGCGCCCATGAACAATCCGGAATCGCTTGTCGCGGAATGCCGGCGCGTCATCGAGGAATTGGGTGCTGTCGGCGTGCAGATCTTCACCAATGTCTCGGGCAAGCCGCTCGATCTGCCGGAATTCGAGCCGTTCTTCGAGTACATGGCCTCCACCGGCAAGCCGGTCTGGCTTCATCCGGCGCGGGGCGAGAATTTCCCCGACTATCTCACCGAAAAACGCTCCGAGTACGAGATCTGGTGGACCTTCGGCTGGCCCTATGAGACCTCGGCCGCCATGGCGCGCCTGGTCTTCTCGGGCATTTTCGATAAGTACCCCGGCCTCAAGATCATCACCCACCATGCGGGCGGCATGGTGCCCTTCTTCGAGGGGCGCGTGGGCCCCGGATGGGACCAGATGGGCAAGCGGACGACCGACCGCGATCTTTCCGCGGTGCTGAAAGCGCTGAAGCGGCCGCATCTCGAATACTTCAAGGACTTCTACGCTGACACGGCCTCTTTCGGATCGCGCAAGGCCATCGAGCACGCGATCGAGTTCTTCGGCGAGGATCACGTGCTCTTCGCCTCGGACGCACCTTTCGATCCCGAGGGTGGGCCGATGTATATAAGGGAGACGATCCGCATCCTGGATTCGCTCGACGTGTCCGAGGCGACACGCCGGAAGCTCTATCAGGACAATGCGGTGCGCCTCCTAGGCCTATCGATCTGACAGAAGCATCGTCCTGCCCGAACCGCAAGAATCGGGTCTTCTGTTTGCAGCGGCAATTTTCGGTATACCGAAAATTGCCGCTTTCTTCTGAGCCTGCCGCGACCCCTTGGGCTGCCACCCCGTTTGCATGAAATGGGTAGGAGACCCCTCAATGACCATCCAAATCATTGTTATAGATGGATTTCATTGGTAATTGCCCGTCCGGTCGGCTTCCTCGTGACGAAAAGCGCCGCCGAAAATATGCGTGTTGGCAGCCTTGATCCTGCGTTGACAGGACCCATTTGAGATGCATGATTGTATACCAATGGAATTCTGAAGCCACGGAAGGCTGGGAGGTGCCATGCTGACGGCGCAGACGCACGACGACCGGGAACGGGTCGCTCTGGCCGATCTTCTCCGGACCTATTCCGTCGAGATCACGGCGCATGACGAAAAAGCCCTGAAGGCGGTGGAGAGCACGCTTGCACCCGGTACGGAGGTTTTCATCGCCAATCTGCCGGACGAGCGCGCCGAGGTTCTGGTGGCGGCGGCATTGCGAGTACGCCGGGCAGGGCTCGAGCCGGTTCCCCACATCGTCGCCCGCAATCTGAAAAGCCGTG